>Ga0209700_105135_pt1 | contig 22517 bp, 8 predicted proteins | sample SiratroredBW_FD_187528 | JGI IMG/M metagenome (GOLD analysis project Ga0209700, IMG submission 187528) | Root nodule microbial communities of legume samples collected from California, USA - Siratro red BW (SPAdes) (version 2) | ecosystem: Host-associated > Plants > Roots > Nodule | place: USA... | reverse complement strand
TCCAAGCACCACAATTTAATTGTGACTTGGTCAAGTTTATCTAGCCTCCACCACAGGATAATTGGTATCACATACAACAATCTGAACGATGGTTCCTCCACTTAAAGATTAGAATGTGGTCAAGAAACACTTGAGGAAGCAAGAGGAGAGAAGCTTAAAAGAGTCTAAACAAGAAGCATGGTTAAAGATATAGAAGACGAAATAAAAGGGAGATATCAAGGAAGGTTGACTAGAGATATATTAAAAGCTATGGACGATGAGATTAGATGATTATGCATGACTAGTTTTTACATTTTAGGAAGAACTTGAGAGAAGTAAGTACTTAATGATTGTAACTTGAGAAACCATAGTCTAAATTGTAGAGTTAGAAATGTCTTGTGGAGTTTTTAAACTAACATATGGCACTCACATGAGCATATAGGTTAGTTGAATTTTTCTATTTAACTCTTCAAGCTTCTTAAGACATATTTGTGACTATTAGAGCTCCATTAATAATATCACATGTGCATACTCATCTAAGTCGTCGTTACTTTTCACATGTAATCTTTACTTTTTTTTTTTTTAATTTTTAAGAATTATCATATACTCTCCTTAATTTCACAAAATTAAAATATGCTAAACATGGTAAAGTGAGTTAACATTTGCTTTCCCTAATTTTATTTAATATTTACTATTATAATAACTTATACGTATATTTTTAACTACATTTAGTATTCAACTTTATTATTTCTCTTATATTTCAGTCCCCCGGTATCCTACGAGTAAATATATTCACATTGCAAAACTATTCTACTTTTATAAATGTAAAACTATGTAAATTTGTTTTAAAAGATTAAACAGATCATAGTATCACCTTTCAATATCCTATTATAGAAACAAACATATCATACGCCCTAATTCCATAATTTGCTACGTAATACATCATATGATTCTCACAGTCAATTAGTTAATCACATGTAAGAATTTAATCCACAGTAAAGCGTATTACTATTAAAAACCAAAGCAACCACTTAATCATACACGTCATGTTTAATTAGTAATTGCAAAATACAAAGTGCTGCTTTCCCTGTCTTTCTGTATTTCCATTTTTAAGGAACAATCTCAGATTAAAGTCTTGAAGTCTTGTATCTCCCCTTTTCTTTCTTTTTTTGGTTTAGGTTGCATAGGGTTTCCTCCACGCCAATGCCATATTCTACATCTATGACCTATTGTCCCCACAATAAATGTCCTCCAATTCTTTAAGGAATTAATCACCTTCAACAAAAGAGAAAAGAAAAGTAAATGATGATCATTCCATCTTGAAAATGGTTATTTAAGTCTCACAATTGGCTGCACCGTCGTTGAAAAAAAGCCTCTAAAGTGAATTTAGTAACACCTATTACAGTAGATGTTTTAACTAACCTTTTCGTTTAGTTTTTGAAGTAATCTAGTGGGTGTACAGTGAGGTTGGGACAGCAAGTTTGAATTTCACTCAGGCTTGTGACAATGATTAATTAGATTGTGATGTTTAAGGTATTAACTGAGAAAGAAATTTTAATTATATAAGTTCAGCTGTGAAAATAGTCAATCCAATTCTTGAAGCTGAATTTATTTATTTACTAAATGGGTTAACCTAATCCAATATAATATTTGGTGGTTAAATAGATTAACCCATTTAATTTAAAAAATTTAATTTTTATAAAATAATTCTAACAATTATTTTTCAGCCTTCCCCGATTCCAAACCGAGGTAGTAAATCAATTCAATCGGTGAGTTTTCACCTACTTTTTGACCCTTCTAACATGGGTTTAAAGACAGCATCTAATGAAGGGAAAACATACAGCACCATGGCAAAATGCTTAAAGGGAAAGTGAGGATGTTTCATACAATGACCTTGTATGCAATTCCAAGTGAATAGTAAGACTTTGGTTTATCTTGTTTGTGAAAAGGTGTAGGGTGTTGGCCTAACTTCTTTTCAAACTTTTATTATTTCTAATGGAAGAAATTAACTCAAATATATATATATATATATATATTAATAAAAGTTCTTAACAAATTACAACATTGTTCTTGTTTTGTTCTGTATTATTCTCACCCATTAATATTATAATTAATTATATTATTATTATCATTATTAAAAAAAAATACAAATACCTAACATATGTGTAGGGATCAGGTTTCCTTAAAAATAACAAAGGGATATATCAGAAGTTATAACCTTTAAATTAACTAATAAGAGTTTGACTGATAACCTTATATAATATATTCCCGTTTTAACACATTAAAGTCCAAAATCAGTTATTTACAAGTTATATGGAAGAGTTTTGTTTTCTTTTAAGAGAAAAAAAGTCAAAGCTTCTTCTCTCTCTTTATATATATATATACTAGCATAAAAATAGAGAGACATTCATTGATTTTGCTGATTGAGAAGAGTAGTAAGTGGAAGAAACATGTGGGTAAGAATATTTGTGTTTTAGCTATCACCATCTCCATATCTGTTCAATTTTAACTGTTTTCGCTTTCTTAGATCACTTTAAAACTATTTTGTAACTTTTATTTTATGAAAAGGTTTATGATATCATCAAGTTTATATACATTACAAATATAATTCACACAATTTGTAACAATTATATAAACATAAATCCCTCAATTATAATTATCATACATAATGTCATCTGAGCGACAAGTCTCATTCTCATTTTTGTTCGAGTAAATATCACATTAAGAATAAAACTTAGTTTTTTTCTCATTTTTGTGTGAGGGAAAATGTATCACTCAAACAAACCAAAAAAAAAATATAATAAATGCATAGCAACCTACTTAATATATATGAAAACAATCTAAATTATCTCTTAATCTTTCCAATATAAATAAAGACTTCGATACACACTTATTTTATATTTTTAACAGAAAAACTATTTTTATTCCCAATTATTTATATCAGTTCTCAATTGCATTGAACATCAATAGGGTGGTTATAGGGAATCTTTACCAATAATTCCTCAAAAAATTTAAATCCATAAGTAAAAAAAAAAAAAAAAAAAAAAAACAGTGCACAAATTTTTTTGAACATCTACAAATTTCTTAACTTCATCAAATTCTATTTCCAACCTCAATTATCAAATTCAAATACTCATTTCTCAATAGTTTACTCTCAAAAATTGATTCCTTCATATCAGAACAACAAATCAACATTTTAATCTTAAAATAGTTCAATTATATACCAATTCAAATCCATCAATTAGCAATACGAATTTTCTTTTCAACAGGAAACAATATACAAATATTCTCAATTATAAACTTTTAACTTAACTAAAATGACTTAAATATATTAACTCTTCTTACTACAAGAAAAATTATTTTTAACTGGGATTATATTTGACGTTTGCGACAGTTTTAACCTTGCTAAATACGTTACTTGCGGTTGGTTTTCTTCTGGAATATCAAGCATCGTTAACGGATTATTGGCAGTTTTAAGTAATTCTTGGAATGACAGTTATTTACCAATAGTTTTCGAAACCCCCTTACTGTCAACGGTTTTGCTTACCTCCGTTACTGCCAGCGGTTTTGTAAACCCCGTTACCGTCAGCGGTTTTGTAAATCATCGCTACTACCAGCGATTTCAAACCTCGTTATTGCCAGTGATTTCGCAAAGCCCTACTACTGCCACTGGTTTTACAAACCTTCACTACTATCAGCAATTTTACAAACTCCCTTTACTACCAACGGTTTCAAAACTATTGTTAATTTAAGTTGTTCCATTTTTTAAAATATGTTTTTAACACACATTAATCCTGAAAAAATTGAAAACTAAAATATAAAAGATAAACATTTTAGAATATTTGTATTTATAATTGAATGTAATATTCATGAAAGGAACAAAACAAACAGTACACAATCATCTATCATCTACAACTTCAAGGCAAAATATTATAAAAAAGTTTGTAAAACTAGAAAATAGTACATTATCATTTGTTCTTATTCATACAATTATATATTATTAAAAACATCATGGCTCTTGATCTTAATCATTTGTTTCTTCATTATGAACACTTCCTTGATTAGATTCCTAACATTTAAAAAATAATCGTAATACTAGTAACATTTGAATTACAATATAAAAATATATTAATTGAATCAATATTTAAATACTACAGGTGATGTTTGAAACATAGTAAAGTCACGAGATAATTCTCCATAGTAATTTTTATACAAAAAAAAATTCATTATGGTCTTCATTTCATTAACTTGTGATGTCAATGTAGAAACCTATTTTAGAACATAAAATTAATGAAATTAGTCAAAATTCGATATAAAGTTAAGTGTCTCAAATCCACATAACCATCTTAAATACAAGGGAAAAAATTTATACAAAAGAGAAATCGAAGCCAAGAATAAATGATATTTACACATAGTAAAATTTCTCCAAAGCTTCACTCACATATATTAAATAATATGCATCAACTGTCTAAATTGCAAGAAAAAAATTTACAAAAACCAAGGCAACAACACGAAACAAAATCCATGATGAAATTTTGCTATTTAAATATAATTTGTATTAAAATAGAAGGATTGATGAAAATAAAATTTAGATGAATATTAATTTTCAGTCATCATTTTAACCAACTAGATTAAAAAATAAATAAATTTTCACTTTATATAAAAGAAAACATGTTTTACAAGTGAAAATTATGCCATGTATAAAAAAGTGTAAAAAAATAAAACTTAAATAAATAAATTAAGAAAATAAAGCTGAATATAAAAATTTAGAAATTAGAAGCTAACCCGTTTAAAAAAAATAGCATTTTAAAAAACAAATGGAATATTTAGGGTCAACTTTTATTGTTAAGTTTAAAAATTGTCATAAATATTAAAGTTTATTTAAAAACCCATAAGAGATAGTCATGTACTCGTAATGTTTATTTGCGTTATCCGAATTAAAGATGTGAATAAAAATTGTTACAATATTATATGATACAACAAATTATAGACAAATCACTATTCAAACTCGTCAAAGAAAGATTCTAAAGTTAAATTAAGTTAAGAAAAATCTTAATTAACTCCTAAAAGACCTGATTCACAAATATAATACATCACTAATAACCTAAACTAATATAGATTAATCTAATCGACTCTTATGCAAGATCTATTTCCATCAAATGCAAACCACAAACAAAGAAAATTTTGGTATCTAAGACAAAAGAAAACTTACTCTAAATCACAACATGATTCGATCAGATTGTCCTAATGTTTGTTATCTTCTTAAACAAATGAAATGAAAATGTTAGAGAATATGAGAAAAAAATTAGAGAAATAATAAAGTTTATAAAATAAAAGTTTAATAAATTAAAATTCCAATTTATATACTATATATAACCTAAAACATTAACCTTTTATTCTTTAAAATATATCTGTACTAAAGATCAAGGCTGATTCTTAGTCTACGGATCAACATAGAAAATATTTGTGATCCCTATGTATGTAGTTATCTTAAATAATTCACGAATTTTGTCCATTGCAATAATTCTAATTCAAACAAAAAATCAAAAGAAAAAACTGGTTATTTAAAAAACACGAACTTAAGAATCCTAATTCAAACAAAAAATCAAAAGACAAAACTGGTGATATTTAAAAAAACACGAACTTAAGAAAACAACATAGATTACAGTAAGAACAAAACTTATATACGATATTAAAGATAATACTGAAAGTGCTATATATTATTTTAAAATTATCTAATATAACTCAAGAACATAAGTTTTATCCTTACATAATATATTACTTTAGAAAATTCGATGCATGAATGCATCATTAGTAGTATTCTGTGATAGATACGCATCACCATGCTCATCATTAGGGACCGAATGGCCTACACTGCACACATTGTCCACTAAATTTAATAAACGACCAACACGCAAGGTTTTTGTTTCCACATTGTATGATTGAAGGCCATTAATGCAAAAAAAAAAAAAAAAAAAAAAAAAAAAAAAAAAAAAAAAAAAAAAAAAAAAAAAAAAAAAGAGCCAATAATACCTGTCAACTACACATAACAGAGCTTCATTTCACACAGATACACAGAGATATGTATTATAAATAAAACCATGGTCTTTTGCAAGGGTCAAAAACTGTGCTGCAGCAACTTGTGCACATTGGGGGTCCATCCTTTCAGAGAAATACATGAGGCATAGCAGATTCCAGGGGTTGATAGGGACAACAATATACTAAAAATAGGATTAAATCATTGTAAGACACATTGGCCTGGCCAATAAACCTTCCTGTTTTTTCTTTTTTTTTTTTTCTTCCTTCTTTTTTTTTTTTTCTTTTATGAAAGTTCAAAATTTCTCTCTCTAGCTTTCCTCATTTCTCGTATCTTTTTAGTTTTTTATTCTAATTCTCAATTTCTTTCTTAATCAAACTCTACCTCAACAAATTTCAATTTAGAGTAACTATTTTTGTAATTCAATTTCTTTTTCTTTTAGTAAATGATTTAATATTAGTTAGATTAATCAAGAAAAGTGACAATTTAAAGTAATTTTTGGTGATTTGATTATATTGTTCTATGTCTCTAATATTTTGTAAAATCTCATCATTTTATAGCTATTTTGGATTTCAAGCAATTTATAGGTAAGAAAGAGTATATTTCAAAGTATACTCTATGGTAAAATTTTGTATGATTGTTATTGATCTTGATTTGATGATTGATATATTTGAAATTGAATTTGATAGACTTTTAAATTGTATATTAATTTTTGAACATGTCAATGGCTTAGAAGGATTAAAATGAGTATTGTTAGTTATTTTGACTAAATTGTGTTTCCCTTCATTAAAATTATGGTTTACACTCATCATCAGGATTGTTAAATTGGTTAAAAGAGGGTTTTGAGTTAATTATGGAACTTTATGCATAATTGTTTGTTTTGTAAGTTGTCGCTCGAACAATGATCAAACAAGGATTTTAATTTTAAATTTAGAAAACTATTACTTGAGTGACTAGTGAGATATTTGAACAATAACGTTCTTCTTTCAAGATAGGTGCAAGAAACTTAAACGAGAGAAAGGTAGTGGTTCATAAATAATCATATAAAATAGTATATTTGTTTTATTTATAATAGATTACTTTTTTTTCTTATTATTATATATAAGTTGATTTAAATTTAATATCTATTTTTTATTATTAGAATATATCCTAATTTTATTAAAAATAAACCATTCACAGTATTATCCTTACTAAACGAGAGATATATTAATTTTTCTAGGTCAGTTAGAATATAACTAAATTGTTATACATGAGTGTAAACAAATCTTAATTAACAAACCCATTTACCAATTTAATTCAAACTAATGATTCATTCAACAAGAAGAATCGCAGTTAGCTTGTAATTTTTTTTTATCGTTATGTTGTGTTGTTTTTTGTTTGCATGATTGCTGTATACGGAAGCCATAATTGATATCCATCATACCAGGGTGTGCAAACAGACAAATATTATTATTATTATTATTATTATTATTATTATTATTATTATTATTATTATTATTATTATTATTATTATTATTATAAAGTGTCCGAAGCCAACGCACCCGACAGCCTTGCCTTTCGCTAACTGAGTCTGTTCTGAATCTGGGCTGATTGTGTCCTAAACACTTGATACGTATATTATAATTCCTTTTGCTCACGGGACAGAACACAGTATGGAATCATCATACCTCGTTCAATGCTTGAAATTGATATGTACGAGGGACCCATTTTGGCTAACTTCAGGAAATAATAGCTGTAATCATTGGAACGTATTTGGTATGTATTCGATTCAGGTTACACTTTGTAAAAAGATACCTCATTACTTGCATCACAGTTAAAAGTGGTAAAAGATTTTAATATTTTAAATTTTGAATATAGTTTCTACACAACAAAATTATTTAAATTGCATATCTGAAAATTTTGAAATTTTGTTTTTATTGCTAATATTAATATTTAATGGACATACGAGTTTATGTCCACATTTAATAAAATGTATTGAATGCAATTACATTTTTTCATATAACTGTTATTATAATACAAAAATCATTACTAAAATATACAAAATAAAAATATAATAATACGTATATAAAAAATTATTATTTTTCGTTTTCTTATTTGTCTACAAAAATTATTTATTAAACTACAGAAAAAGTATGCTTTTTCTTATTTTTCTTATTTTTAATTTAAAAAATATGCATATTTTTAATTTTTATAATTACTTGTAAAACAGTTAAATCATTATTAGTAAATATAAGTATTATATTATTATTTTAATAAGTAAAAACAGTTATCAAGATTTTAAGTGTAAAATCACAATAAAATATGTACATCATAAAAAGCATATTTAAAATTGTTTCTCTTTATTATTTGTTATAGATACTCCGTGATGACTTACTTATGTTTCTTAAAAACATTTTATTTATATTATAGATAAAATTGAAAAGTAAAATTTGGATAAAAACTATTTATCTATTTTTGGCAAGATGATTTTTTTATAGCTTTTATCTTAAGTTACGAATATTAGCGTATCAAAGCAATTTATCTATATGAAACTTATGTTTGAAAGATTTTGGGGTAGTTTTACTCATATCCAAGATATGCGGGTAATTAATTCAAACAAGATTTATATATTTTGCTTTCTGCTTGCACATAATTTAGTAAACCGTTGAGTTGGTTTCTTTTTTACTTTGGACCGTATAACTATCAACCTCCTTAGGTTCATCATATTTTATAAATATCACACCACTCATTAGAAAGGACTCACTTTTTCATTCAGCTTTTCATGCACTTCAACCAAACTCCACCTACTTACCTATACACATTTGATTCCCTAATCACTTACTTGAGCGTCAGAATGTCTTCTATAGGTGGACACTCTGCATCCTTTGATTGCCAAAGCTCGAATCACTCACTACTCAGACTCGGGTCAAGTCGGCTCATCTAGAAAAGGTACTTACTCGGATCTCGATAAAAACATTTGACGTCCATCTTAGGGCCAAGTTAAAGTATTTCCCAATCGAGGTGCCCCATAACCAAATCAATGACTCTACTTCTATTTCTGCCACTTCCGAGATGGATCTGACATAGGCCACATGTAACTAAAATTGCTAACCTTACCTTGTTATGATACCTCTAGATATGTTACCAATGATGTTTTCCATTGAAAGGTTCCTTAGAGATATCCATTCCTTGGGTAGTGCAGTTTCATGTCTTTCTTGATTTTGATTTCCATCTTCGTGAGCAATAACTTCCTCATAAGATTTTTTTGCATAATCATGATCACAAGAAGATTTATTTGAGTTAAGAGGTTTTGTCTCTTGGCCTATTTCATCAAAGACAACATGAATTGATTCTTCTACAACTAAGGTTCTTTTATTAAAAAAATTGTATGCTTTACTATTTAATGATCAATAGTTAAGGAATGTAGCTTTATTTGCCTTTTAATCAAATTTACCAAGATTTTCCTTTCCATTGTTTAAAACAAAACATTTACCTCTAAAAACTTTCAAATGAGTAATATTGGGTTTTCTTCGTTTGAAAAGCTAATATGGGGTGAGTTTCAAAACAAGTCTACTGAGAATTCTATTTAATATATAACACAGTAATCACAACATCTGCCAAAAAATATTTTGGTAAATTGCTCTAACTAAGAATTGTTCTTAATAAGTTCTAGAGATTTATTTTTCCTTTCAACTACATCATTTTGTTGTGGTGATTTTTACAAAAGTTTTGAAAAGACTCGTTTTGAAGCTTCCCACCATGATCACTTCTAGAGAATTTAATTTTTGAATCTTTCTTATTTCCTGCAACCTTTGCAAATTTTTGAAAGGATTTCAAAGCTTCATTCTTTGATTCAAGGAAGAAAGTCCAAATAAATATAGAGAAATCATCAACAAGAACTAATTTATAGAAATTTTGACCTATAATCTTAGTTCTAGATTAGACAAATAAATACATGTGAATCAATTCAATTTAATTTTTGAATTGATACAATATTTTTAGCTTTGAAGGAATGCTTCACTTGTTTTTTCTTTTTGACAAGCTGAATAAATCTTGTTATTTTGAAAATGTAATTTTGGAAAACCAGGTACAAGATTCTTTTAAATCAGTTTCCTGAAATGAGACACATGAATGTATGCAACTTTCTTATGAATAACCAAGTGAGAACATCATTTGCATATAAACATGATATGCTAAAGGATGCATTATTGAAATCAATCACAAAAATGTTGTTTTATCTTTTTCTTACCAAAGTAATTTTCTCATAATGATCTTGAACAATTATACAACTGTGCAATTTAAAAATGGCCTTTAACCTGTTGTCACATAGATGACTTATGCTAAGAAATTGCTTTAAATCTTCAATTAGAAAAACATCTTTAGTCTTCACTAAACCAACTGTATCAATTTCCCAAGAATCTTGCCTTTGTTTTTGTCACCACAAGTAACAAAGTCATTTTCCTTTTCTTTAAACTAGGTGAACATTGTTTGATCTTTAGTCATATGTCTTGGATACCTGCTGTCAAGATAACACAAAGAGTTAGTTTTAATAATTGTGTTTTCCGAGATACATCATTCAACAAATTTCTTCTTATGGTGTGTTTATTTTAGCCTATTCCTTATCAATAATACCTTTTGCATTCTCATACATTTCTTCCAATTTCATCATATATTTTTAACATTTCTACAAGAAAAGATTTTCATACAAATATCCATCGATAATACAAAAAAACGATATTTTTTTACCCTTGTTTCAATTTGCTTCTTGTTCAAATAACTCAACTTGCATTTTGGTAGTCACAATAGAGCTCCAATCCTTGTAACCAGCGTATTTTACAAATAATTTCATTCTAATATTCTAATTAAAAAAGTTTTATGCACAAAATAAGGGTGGTCTTTTTTCATCCTCCTCAAAGAAAATATTTAACAAAGCCATAAAAAAATTATAGGGTCTTTGTTTTGAATACCTCTAAAAAACCATCTATTAGGCCAATTGCCAAAAAAAGAAAATGATTTGATTAAACCAAAAACTAGGTGAATTGGTTTCAAAATCTTTCTAAAAAAAAAAGTCACTATCTTGAAATTCTTTTCAAAACCCTTTTAGGACTTGAAAATAGAACATAATCATTATGAAAGTAAGATTGATTCAAGAATTGGGTGAAACAACAATAAAGCAAGATAAGCAAGAAAAGATTGCATAAAGAATTATATTGGTTTAGACCAACAATATCATACATCTAGTCTCAACAATTCAACCTTAGAATTGTTGGTTCCACTATCTTTGCAAAGTTCATACAAAGAGTAAACTCTTAAATAAATTCAAGAGTATATACATCTATTATTGGATATTAGCCCTTATCAACTCTTACCATCTAAGAGGATATTCAGCTTATCAACTCTTGATTACCAAGTAAAATAAAACACTTTAGTTACAATACAAAGAAAACAAAGAAAGATGTTATCAAACTTTTTCACAACAGACTCGGTTTCAAGATCAACAATTTGCATAACCTTAATATAAATCTTTAAAGCAATAAGATCAGCATTCAAAAATATATATTAAAATTTTTAAATGTGATTAAAAATCGAAATATTATTGTTATGAAAAGGCTAAGTCAATAACTCTACTTATAGAATTTCGAAATCCTAATTAAATTGAATCTAATGTTTTAAATAAATTATACTAAGTATTAATTGATTAAATTTTAAAAACTAGTTAAAAACCAATTTAACTTAATTAGTTAAATGAAGTATTTGAAACAATTTTTCAATTTCTTGCTTTAATCGATTAAAAGAGAGATAATCAATTATCATATTTTATATTTCATCAAAAATAGTTTAAATTGATTAAATAATCATACAATTGATTATATTGTGCTTATGGAATTTCAAAATAGTTTTTATCTTCCAAAAATACATTTTAACTCATTTGATAATGGTTGTGAGCTCATCTTTCATTCTTTGCAAGCTATACCTCTAAATAGTCAATTGACAATGTGAAAATAGTGAAATTGCTACATGCATAATTATCAGGCATTAGTCATAATCGTGGAGTAAAATGGAGGAACAATTCTCAAAGTGAAAATCAATAACTATATGTGATCCACTTCATCTTCTTACAAGTTATTGTTCTATTCTAGTTTTGTTTTATTTTTAAGCTAATTTTTTTTTCACTTGACTTTTATGTTATTTAGATTATTAAGATTTTGGTATTCACTTTAATCTAATTTATTATAATTATTCAGTGAATTTATATTTGTTATTTTTATTAAAAGGTAATGAGTACAATAATGTAATAATTGTTAAACAGTCTTTCTTTTATCAATAGAAGATATAGATATACCATAAATATACCATAACATATTACATTATAAAGCTTTCAACCAATCAAACAAAATTGATTCAAGCACTAATAAAACTAACCTAAAGTTGCCTTTACAAAAGAGGAGCAACTACTACAACTATACAACCATTATATTTGTTAGTCATGATCTAATAATAACACAGACTTTGCGAGTTCTACCAAGTTTTCAAGTTGTCCCAAAACTTCTACTAATTTTGTCAACTTAAGTAGAATAAAAACCTCCAATAGCTTGAAGCTTCTACTGTGTATAGTTCATTCAATTATGCTTTTGCACCTTCAACTCCTTTCATTAAATTTTGTTTTGCACCCTCAACTTCATTTCAATTCTTGTTTCAATGCTGAATTTTCTTACACTAGAACTTTCTCAACTTGAAGGGCAAAATATCCTATAATACAAATACAAATGACAGAATATAATCTAAGAAAAATGTTAACAAATTTAGTTGTTTTCTTTTGAGTACATTTTTCTGTCACCTAATTGTGTGAATCTGCCAATGTATTTTCATTGTGGGAACATGGATTGTAACCAGAGCATGATTGAGAGATTTTACAGAGAAAGACAGATTTTTTCTGAGATGTTATATTAATTGCCATGATACAGTATTGTTAATTCTTTTTTTTTTCGTATGTTATATTAATTGACATGTTAAAATATTATAGGAGGAGGGGAGAGAAAATGGAGACAAAAGTGATTTTAATCCATAAGAGAGATACTTAGAAATTATTTTCCAATTGTCAATGCTAGAGAAATTACCCATTCCTTATGAAAATAATAAATTATAAAAAATTTCTATAAGAATGTTTTTTTAATGTTAAATTATTACCTTAAATTGTTGAATTTGCTCACGTTTTCAAATAAGTTAAATAATAATAAGTAATAAAGAAATGTTATCCTTGTTATTAATGGTTTACTTAGCAAATCACTAATAATTAATAAATAATATTAAACCATCAATTTGTATTTACCAAAATTATAAAGCTAATTCAAGCCACAAATTATAACAACCTACGGAAAAGAGAGGTGGAAAAGTCAAAAATAAAATCTTTTGGATTATATCCAACATTCAACTTTGTACAATATCATATTTTAATCAACATAAACAGAGACATTTTGTCTCAACACATTTGATGATGATGATGATGATATATATATTAAAGTAGTAGACTTTTAAAACCTTTTACACTAACAAATAATTAAATTTGTAACCTACTTCCTGAGCTATTGACTTTTAACTGCAACATCTTGACCGCTGCAAAATTACAACCTCATAATCAACATAGTTGGATTCTTGGTAATGTGATTTTTGAATCAGAAATGAACTATTACAAAGTAGGGATGGCAAATAATCTTTGATAAAGAATACTTACTTTTATCGATGGTGAGGGTATTAATTGACTTTATGTTTGTATTTAATTTTTTATACCATTTAGAAATGTGAGTCAATTATTTTATAGTGGAATTGTTTAAATTATAAAATAGTAAAATTCCAAACTTAAAACTAAAAATATAATACAATATTTAGCTTTTATATTTTAAATATATTTTTCATGTTCGAATTAAAATATGTTTAATAACTTAATATGAATATTATTTGAAGTGTATATATAAATTAAAAGCTCAAGAAATAGGATGGTGTTTTTATGATATTTTATAATAAAAAATATTAAAAATAAGACATAAATTCACTTTTTATTGTGAAATATAAAAATATATGTCTTTTACTTTTTTGACATTAAACAATTTTAGTATGGAATTAATATAACAATACGTATATCTTGAAATCACGTTTAGAACAACTTATACATTATACCCAATCAAGTGACCCAATCTTCCTCAATAGTTAATATGTTATTTAGTTACTAAGATATTCATATGTCAACCATATTATGTCTTAAAAAATTATTATTAAACCTTATTATTAGTATTCTACCTGAATAATTAACTAATACAATTATAACTGATAATGCTTCAATATTTATATCAATTAGACTTGCCTGGTCGACTAAAACATTTTCCAAGGCAAAAGAGATATATATTAATTATGGACTAACGAATTAATTTTAAAAAGTTGAAAAAAAAAATTGCATAAATAGTTTTTTTGTAAAGAAAAATATTACACATTCACAAACTATATGAAGAAGAAAAGTAAATTTAATTCTGAAAATAATTTAAAAAAATTAGGTTATACATTGCGTAAGTTCTATTATTAAGAAAAAAAGATAATAGTTGAGGTTAAACCTAATACTTAGTGATCATTAATTTCAGAGAAAAAAAAAAGTGTTTTCTATCGAAAATTTATCTGAGAAATTTAGCAAACACTATTATTATTTTTGTTAAGTAAATCCTCTTGGTCAGCCAGTGATTACTCAACCTTGACCATGATGGTACAGAAAACTAATATAGTTCATTATTATACATGACGTGAACAGAAAAAGAGAAGAAGAAAAGAACCAGAAAATAGACATGGGTGAATTTAACTTATTAATATAATTAAAATATGTTGTTTTCCATGGAATTGGACATGACTTCAAATTCAATATTGTAAACCATAGTAGCATTGCTTAGTCGCAGTCATGTTTTTGAATGTAATGGGAGAAGAAGACTAGTGCTGGTGGTAACAGTCACCCTTTACACCTTCGTCAACACATGAAAACTTTGCTTCTTCAATTATTGCTTCATCACCCCAAAAGTTCTATGACTACTTTTCTCCCATCCAACCATTCCAATCTCAACAGTGATGTGTTGACAACAACAAATCAACAAAACAAAGTGCAAATATTTTTCTTTACTAGACAAACAATTTCATCACTAAATTATTCTGAATGCTGAGTATTATAAAAGAAAAAACATATGGCCTCACACTGTGTTGATAACAAATTTTCAAATGATTTATATATCAAGATATTTCTTATAGAATAAGTAACAAAGAAGGTAAGTCTTGTGTGCATAAAATTATAAGTCTTAATTTAAACTTTTTGCACATAGTTCACTTTAAATTCTATCCATTCTCTTTAATATATTTTTTTTCTAATCTTTTTTTGTGTTTTCAGTTATTTGCATGCTAATTATAATGAGAATACTTATAATTAAGAAAATGTCTGGATGACTGCAGTTATTCTTTTATGATATTTAATTTTCTAAATCATTATATTAACTTATATGAATATGAAAACTATGGCAAAATCCTGAAATATATTTTTAATTGTAAGAATTAAAGTGCGTTAAAAAAAATATTAAAATGATAGCCTATATGTGCATTTTATTAAATTAAATCAGTCTTCTTCATTGGTGAGGTGGATTTAGAGGAATAGAATCAATGAAATTCGGAAGAATTTAAAATAAAATAAAGTTTGATGTTTTCAGAAAATTAAATTACTAACGATGTTGCATAATAAACGTAATACTGCGGGAAATTTTTTCATGTGTTCAAACTACAAAAATTCATTGAAAAAATTTGTTCCAAACGCGTGTTTGTTGCTAATGTTAGGTTAAATTCGCAAGATGACGAGGTTGGGAGAAAAATCTAGTCATGGTCAATTAAACTATATTAAAAATAAGTAGTTCTCGGAAAATAAATGTTTTATGAAGTAATTATTTTTTTCATTTTCTCAAACAGTTGAAATGACTATATATTTTTAAGAAAAGATAGTTAAATAAGCTCTTAAGTTATTATTGAAGATAAATTATAATTTTCTTTTAAGAGAGATACTTAAGCTATATTGTCATCCTTCTTTCTTAAAAAAGTATATGCCTATTTAAATATTAACAGGTATTACATGTTATTTTATTTTAATTTAATGTTATTAAAAATCACTTAAGGTCAATTTGTTTCCTTTTGTAACTCGATATAAAATAGTTAAATTCCTATTATAAACTTGTAGATAAATGTTTATTCGAAAAATAAATAAGTTATAGCAATAACTTATGTATACATTTTTTTATTTTTAATTTATGTATAAGTTAATTTTAATTTATATATAATTTATTAGAAATTTAGTTATTTCTAAAAGTCTTTGTGGAGTAAAACTTAGTTAAACATATATAATACAGATGGCTATGAAGCACCGGAAAGTTGGAAATCTATGAATGAACGCGTAAAGAACAGTCAAACATTTTAATCATTACAACCACAAATTTGGTTAGCGGATTTGGGAAAATTGACCCAAGATTGAAAATATTGGAATTAGGGCACATTTAGTTTTCAAATTTTTAAATACAAAAGTAAAAACTTGCCCAAAAAATCACGTCATTTGAAAAGTATACGTGACCATGCGCATGTGTAAAATCAATCATTTATGACTTAAATTAACAATAAAGTTAATAGCCATGATCAAAATGCAGTTTATTTAAAGAGAATTAAAACTGAAAAATTTTTAGAGTAAAATCAAATTATCTCAATTTTATGTAAACTAATTAAAAGTATATTTAATTTTTTAACATAAGTTAAATTACTTTGACTAAATATTTGTTTTGTTTTAAATCCAATAATTTATGTGTTAAAAAACAATTTAAATGGTGGCATATTGATGAATGAAAATGAAATGACAAGGTGGGAAGTTTTCTTATTCTTCCTAGGTGGATAGATGTAAATTGCTCGAGTTACACCTAAACATACTACTCAATATTTAATATATCATTTTTATAAATAAGAAAATATAATTTTAATTATGTTAATAAAAACTCTTTAAAGAATCAATTGATAATCAATTAAAAACGCTAACAAATAATATAATCAAAATATTTTATCTATTATATATATATATATATATTGTTCAAAGAGAAGTAGAAAACAATCCTTCGTATTAAAACTTTAATCCATGATCAATATATATTAATATATATTAAGTAAATATTTATGTAAATTTCTTCAATCACATTATCAAATAGTTTTTATATCTAAAGATTACATAACAATGATCACCATTTTAAAAACTTATAAAAAGATAAGTTTGATGGACATTCATCATTAAGAAATACACATTATTTATAAGATTTATACTTTTTTATTTATATGTTGGTGGTTAATATCTTTAGTATGAGTGTATTAAAATAAATTCTTGTATTTTTTTGTTATATGAAGTTATTGATATGTAAGAAAATATTGTCCAATATTTTTCATAAGAGTAAATCTTTTTTTCAATTATCTTATCTTGTTTGTAATTAAGAATGGAAGATTGAATATTCATTTTTTTAATCTCAAAAAGAGATTGAGAATATATAACAAAGTATTTTGTATCCTTGTTTATAATAAAAGTTTTTTATTAGTGAACTATACTCAAGAGAGATTTGAATGTAACTCAAGATTTGTGACTAATATAGTATAAATTTGTTGTGTCGATATCCTTCTATTTTTTTATTTATTAATGGTATAATAGTTTGCAAGAAAAAAGTTGGATGATTCTATTGAACACCCCTTCTAAGGTTGACGTGCTACTATAGTTAGTACTAGACTTTACTTCTTAATTATTGACGTAACAAGAGACGTAATACTAAAACAAGACTTATGAAGTTCAAAGGATACACAATCAACTATCCACCTATTTTCAAAAGGTATAAAGACAAGGTACTTGATTTCTTTGGGTTATGTCATATGGACATGCTAGACATGATGAAAAATGGAAACCACATCCCTTTGCATGAGAATCGTCACATGATACCAAAGAGTTATTAGACTAAAGAACAAAAAGACTGATATCAAATTAATGCTAGAGCACACAATTGTGATATCTCGAAAGATGAGTATGCAATGATACACATAAAACATGTGTGGGACATACTAGTTGTCATGTACGAAGATCCAAGGAAGTGTAAAAAAATAAACTTAATCTATTGGCTCACAAGTATGAATTGCTCATGATGGAAGAGAATGAAAACATTCAACTCATGTTTCGCAGATGTCAAATTATATCTTCATTCTTTGCTTACTTTAATCTTCCTAGTTCCACTTGATGCACCCTCATTTTACCAAACAAGGTGGTCATGTTCATTATACTGAGATTTCTTGATTCAAAAATAATAATAACTTTTATTTGTTGTGACCTATTTAAGTTTTTCAAAATCTTGATGCTAAGTTTGTTAAGTCACTAGACAATCCAGAATCAGTCAAATGATATAATATCCTTTAGATGATCTTATACGAGATTCGTATGAATTTTGATGATAACAAATACTATAAGATGCGTTAAAGGTTCTAACAAAATTAATAAGTATGTAGATTTAGCCAAAGACCCATTAGATGAACCTGAATTAAACTTGTCAAATGATTACACAAGAATTAGATTATATCGAGAATAAGGTGAACCAGACGATACCATCAAGATTATCTCACTGTAAAAAGACTATACCGAAGAAAACTAGATGATATCGAAAGGCTAATGTGGTGACACAACAATTTCATAGAGATTTATGAAACAAACCATCACAACAACCTTGCCAAATTGTGCATTAAATCTTACATTGCAAGATGCAAGTCATGAATATTTTTGTTAAAATTTATAATTCAACATTGAAAAATTTGTGGTCTATCACATTACAAGAAAATACACATTTAGTGTATGCTTTTGCCTAATGGTAATTAGCCACTAGCATCGAATTTGCATTACACGTGCAGAGACTCTAAAGCATAAATATTAATTCATTAATGACAACTTTTGAAGGTCGATTCCAAGTGTCCATTAGTTTTTAAATTAATGTTTAATTAAATTATTTTAGTGCAGCCAAACTGACACTAATGCACTTTTATATTAAAATTTATTTAATTTAACATCGACGATATTAAATAAAATCTATTTTTAATATTAACTTAATTTGTTTTGGTTTGACTAATGCTAATGATAATAATTTTTAAAAATTATTTCTTGTACAGTGCCCCTATATTCAATCAAATAAAATACAAACAAAAAATAGAAATTAATGTAGTGGTTGAAGGAATAAATGTGAATGAAGGCGATGAATGTGGATTGAGGACATGAGTGTGAACGAAAAAGATAAGCACAAGAGCGTAGATGAAAGAAATGAGTGTGAATGAAAGAAATGAGTGTGAATGAAAGAGATGACTGTGAGTGAAGAGATGAGTGTGGATGAATGAGACAGTTATTAATGAAGGAGATGAGAATGGAGAGATTTATATAGGAAGTTATAAGGAAATTGTGATGAAAAGATTTTGTCATCTTTAAATTTGGGCCTTTGAATTAAAAATAATTTATGGTTCTTATTTGTTGTCATTAATGTACATGAATCACTACAAGAAAAAGTTAAATTATCGATGAAATTTTATCGACGGAACTTTATCCGTCAGTAAAATATCATTACCGACGGATTTATCGTCGTATTTATGATCTACCGATAATTATCGATAAATTTATCGACGGATTTATCTTAAATAAGTGGATAATTATCGATGAATTTATCTTAAATCCGTCGGTAATTACGGACGAACTCAAAAATCCGTCGATAAATTTATATACAATTAGTTTACCGATATATTTTAAATATTTCCGATAGATTTGTCTCGTCGGTAATTTTTGTTTTTTTTTATAATGAATCCATAACATATAAATTAGCATAGGCTAAACTAAAGCTAACTTAAATAAATATTAAAGATATACCATATTAGTGAACTTAATTGATGCTAAATTAAATAATGAGATAAATAAAATTAGTGTCAATTTGGTTGACGCTAACTTAAATAAATATAAATGCTAAAAATATATAAATTTAATATTATCTAGACTAATGTTAATTTTATTTATTTTAGTTAGGATCAACTTAGCCAACATTAATATAATATTAATATAAATATTTTACTTATTAAAAAAGTTAAAGATAATTAGCATTGTCTTAGAGTTGACTAAGCCAACTTTATCAACGTCTAACATTAAATTGATTCTTTTAACATCAACTAAATCGACACTAATCTATCATTAATATAAATATATATTTATTAAAAAAGTTAAAAATAGACAAAATCAACTTAGAATTAGCTAAACTGACTCTATTAATTACTAAATCATTTAAATATGCATCATAATTTTTTTAAATTAACCTTTTGAATCATGCCAAAGTCAGATAAATCCACTCTAATAACGTTACAATTTAATTGACACTAATATTTAGAAGATAATTTTATATTTTCTTGAAGTGTTGGTAAATAATATCAATAATTGTATATAAATGTATTTAAAATAATGATATATTAAAGATGATAAAATAAAGTATTTTTTTAAGAAAATGGATTATCACCTTAAAGAAAATGGTAATATAGAAATTCAAATGGTTTATTAATGTAAAAATTTGTGAATGTTTTTTTAGGAATTGGTTCACAAGATTGAATTTTATTATCTTAGAATAAATACATTATGTCTATCTATTGAAGAAATGATGTATTATTTCTCCTTGTTTTTATCCCACGGCACTTTTCTTAATAAGATTTTAATCGGATACGTTTTTTTTTTTTCAATTAGTGAACCTTAAAGATTTTTATAGCGTTACGAATTATTTTTTTGAGTTGTTTGGTGACCTTCCATATTTTGTACTCTAGAATTGATGTGGAGTAAACATTACATTTTATATATTTAAATAGAGTATCAACTCTATTAATAAATATATAAAAATATTTATTCTCTATTCTTTCTTTTTTATCTTTACTTTAAGATCATATTTTATAATATTATAATAATTATTAAAAATGAAATTCATTATATATAATGATTTATAATTTAATTAAATGTAAAATATCTTCACAATTCATTCATATATATATATATATATATATATATATATATATATATATATATATATATATATATATATATATATATATATATATATGTATATATATATATATATATGTATATATATACATATATATATATATCGGGTGACATGGCTGCATTTGGGGTTTCTTCATGGTGTTAGTGATTTTCACCTGTTGATCTCTCCTGGTTCTTTATTACATTGTTTTTGGTCGTTTGTTTTATACTTGTAAGAGTGGTTTTTTCACTTTCGGTAGCATGGCACTATATGTTAGGACTTTTTTTTTTTTTACATAGGTTTAGTGAGGTTCCCATGGTTTTCTATTTTTTTTATTTCTTTTTTATGGTTGTCTCATGTAAGGCAAATGATAGTTTTGAAGTGTCAACTTCATAGAGATACTAAAATCTAGTAGTGATATCTAGTAGTGATATGTATTTATTAAATTCAAAAAATATTTTTTATTATTTAAGAATAAGAAAATAATTGTAAATATTTTTCTTTGTACTTTGTAGACAATAAGAATAACAAAAATTTTATGTTAAGTAATATTTATATTCTTGTAATTTAATACTGACTACAGACGTAATTTTGTTTATTAAAAAATTTCATTTTTTTTCTTTTTGGAAAAGTTTACGTAGGTCTTACTATTTTTGCTTTATTCTTATGATTTCTTTTTTCTTGAAACAACTAAATGATTATTGTTAATTATTATCTACTTCCCTTCGTTCATTTTTTATCACTTCATACCATGTGCTATTACTACTTTCCTAAATTCCTCTGAGTTTTCTTTCATTCAAGTGACCGTAGGCAGAACTGAATATTATATGATGATTCTTGTTTACAGTTTTAAGGATTTTATATTCTTTTTTTAATTGAATTAACATTTAAATTTCAAGAGTTGTGAGACATAAATATTTTTTAATATGGTCTAATTCAAATCGAAACAGTACAAGCAGTGGAGACGAGAAAACTTTAATTTAAAAAGAAGCACATGTTTATGTTTAGATATTGATTAGTCAAAAACCAAGTGCCTCGTTCTTCTACATGAAGATTTTTTTGGATTCTTACTCTCAACAACTATCATCTTTCTTTCCGAGGTATATATATATATAGAAAAAAAATTTACTTTAAAACACAGTGGACTATAAGAAATTTTGATATTATTTGATTTGTAAAGTTCGTGTTCTACTGTACTTTTATGTCTTTCAATTTTTAAGTTGTTTACTTGTTGCAAACTTTTTTGTTTATTTGTAAAAGTAGAAATTAACTTAATATCAAAGAAAATTAAATTTCATAATTTCATGTTGAGATTGTCTTGCCATGTCATTGTAGTCATGTTGAGATTGGATTGAAATAAACATTTTTTAAATCATTTATTAAAAAAAAATAGATAGAATTCACTT
>Ga0209700_105133_pt1 | contig 22523 bp, 26 predicted proteins | sample SiratroredBW_FD_187528 | JGI IMG/M metagenome (GOLD analysis project Ga0209700, IMG submission 187528) | Root nodule microbial communities of legume samples collected from California, USA - Siratro red BW (SPAdes) (version 2) | ecosystem: Host-associated > Plants > Roots > Nodule | place: USA... | reverse complement strand
ATATATATATATATATATATATATATATATGTGTGTGTGTGTGTGTGTGTGGGTGGTTCAAAATTACTGCCACAACATAAAATAATAAATTTCAAACCTCAAATAACTATATTATCACGCTTTCTAAACATTATTTGAACATTAGTATTGATTTCAATATTGTCATATATTTATGCATTAATAAATTTCATGTATTTTTTATGATAATTTCTTTATTAAACGTAATCATTATCATACACGTTATAAACATTATTTGAATAGTTGTATGGATTTCAGTATTATCTTCTATTTATTCATGTAATAAATTTTATGTAATTATTTTATCAAACTTTCTTTATTAAATTTAATCATTATTATTATCATCATGATTAATCTATATATAATTTATTGTTATTTCTTTCCCTTACACATAAGTAAAGATATATTTATTAAAGTCAATTGTTTTTAATTTTCACGCGTTACTTTCCTGTAAAAGAGTTATGATAGAAATTAAACTTCCTAAAAAAAGTAAAACTTCCTTCTTACAGTCAATTATTAAAATTCTATAAATACCAAAAGAAAATACAAATACAAGTTTTCTTCTTAAAGCAACCAAAACATATAATACCTAATCAACAAATTCTTAACCTTCACGAGCATACTAAATTAAGTTTCCAATTTAATAATAATTCTTCAAGGTAAAGTTTTATAACAAAATATTATTTACAAAGCTTTTTGAAATTAACATAAAGTACTAGGAATTTTTTTTTTACACTTAGTCTCAAATGAGTTATCAGTGACATTTCTAACCTTAAAATTTTTAGGAACCGGATGAACTCCACTTGACTTACAATTTTTAAAAATAAATATTCCGATAGACCTAATAATTTTACATTGTTTAGAAATCGAGGTCAAAGTTCGTTTATATATATCTTCTTTTAATCATCCGGAACGTCTTTTAAAGACACAAAACTATGAGAAGTCTCCAAACTTCAAAACGGACAATACCTCGAAATATTGAATATGTAAACAGAGATTAACACTTTACTCAAAACTAGAGTTTACTCACTCAGAATAGATAGCTCATTACATATATTATAACATATAACAATCCAAGAATCATGATTGATTTCTCCCTTCTAATACCCTTATCTATGTAATTTGAATATTAATAAGTATGTATATCTCCACATTTATGAATTTGTATCTTAATGTACACTATCACTGAATTAGGTGAATTACCGCCTAGATAATCACTTATCACATAATCATATAATAGATCCTATATGAATACTTCATAACATATTTATTTTTTTTCGCTAAAAAGCAATTAAAATTATATAATAAAATATTTATAAACATGTTCGTAATATCAATACGTGAAAATTAAAACTTTACACTAGATACCCTTTTAAACTATAAGACAAAACTTTAAAGTAAATTTCTTTTATAGAAAATCTAATGAGTGAATTTCCCCAAGCTTCACTTTAGGAAGATTTTATAGCTAAGTGAATTTGAATCCACCGATCAAGTTCTATTTTTCCAATTTTGCTGGGTAACTAAAATTTTGTTTGAGTGCAAGGTTATTTAATAGTTTGAAAAAGGTTCACAAATATTTTCACAAAACATATATGACAACCAAACAATAGCTTATTTGTGAATTATAGGAACAATAATATAACATTTTCTATTTTTATACTAAGTCATCCTAACATACATAATGTCTAATTCTCATTTACAAAGTACAAAGAGGGTTCCTAATCAAATTATCAATTAGTACTTTAACGAAGTCATTTTTAACTCACTAGAGTACAGAGATTACTCTGGACTATCTCTATCTCTATCTCAAAGTAAAGTATAAATACACAATGTTATTGTTGGTTAAGTATATAATGTTATTTCTGTAATATAACAAAAAATGTTTAAAGGTTATGCGGAACTCTCAAAGAGAGGATTTGAATCCTCGTATTAGAAAGTGTTTTTATCAGCAATAAAAAGTATAATTAATGAAAACCCAAAAGTATAATTAATGAAAACCCAAACAGGAATGTTTCAACCCATGTGTAGAAATGAACAGAAACATACTCCTACCCAATCAAGTTCCGAAAATCCCATAAGACAAAGTCCAAGCGAACAGGCAAGAGACAAAACTACGTAACAAATTAAGATTAAGATACTTTGTGATAAGAACCAAGAGCTGAAATTTAATCAACATCAAGCACCTACACAAATCAACAATCCAAAAGAAGTTTTGCAAATTCCAAGTGGACCAATCATCGGGTCAAAGGCACGAAAACTAAAAAAGGCATTGATTGGGATGGTTCAAGACATTTTGACTACGCAAACAAAGTCTAAGATTGAATTTAAGTCTGATCACGTTCTCAATTTGATATGGGCTGATGAAGGACTTAAATGAAGGAGATTTGGACCAAAAACAAGTCAATGGAAGTGAAGGGCCCATAAAAAATGCATCACTAGATTTAATTTAAGTCCAAATAGGTTATTTTGGGCTAAGATTAAATTTTGAAGAGTCACCAATTGTTCTAGACGAATTTTAAATTTTTTATTTTGATGTATTTTGAATTTTCCATAGGGCTTAGAGTAGTCATGCTTAGTAAATTGTGTTTTTTGTATTCCCATTTTAATGGGGAAAGGTAAAGCTGAAACTCAATCCTCTAGAAACAGAGATATAAAATGTTTTAAATGTCTTGGTTCAGGTCACATATCATCACAATGCCCAAACAAGAGAGTCATGGTTTTGCGTGACAATACTGGAAAGTGAAAGTGAAGGTGATAAATCCATGGCTGAAACTAAAGAAAGTGATGATGAAGTTGAATATGCAGTTGAGGGAGAAACACTTGTAACTAGACGTGTTCTAAATTCCCAGGTTAAAGAAGATGACATGGAACAGCAAAAGGAGAATATTTTTCATACTCGTTGCCTCATCAACAATAAGGTGCGCAATATGATCATAAATGGAGGAAGCTGCACAAATGTTGCGAGTACCACATTGGTTGAGAAGTTGAACTTGCCAACCCTGAAACATCCAAAACCTTATAAATTTCAGTGGCTGAATGAATGTGGGGAGATTCGGGTAAAGAAACAAGTTTTAATTTCGTTTTCAATTGGCAAATATATTGATGAAGTGCTTTGTGATGTTGTTCCTATGCATGCTGGACATTTACTCTTAGGGAGACCATGTGAGTTTGATTGAAGGGCAACAAAGGATGGTTACACCAATAGATACTCATTTGTGAGAAATAACAGAACCATCACCCTTACACCACTTACTCCTAAGCAAGTGTATGAAGACCAGTTGAAAATGAAAAGAGAAAGAGAGAAAAAAGAAAGTGAGCAGAAAAATGGGAAAAGTAAAAGAGAAAAAAATGAGTGTGAGGTAAAAGAGAAACAAGGAAGAGCAGAAATTTTTTATGTAAAACCCAATCAAGTAAGGGTAACCTATTTTGCCAAATAGTCAATACTTGTATTTGTCTACAAGGAGTCTTGTTTAACCTCTAATTCACTTGACCCCTCTCTTCCTAGTTATGTTAGTTCATTGTTGCAGGAATTTGAAGACTTGTTTCTAGAAGAAACCCCTAACGGATTGCCACCCATTAGAGGAATTGAGCATCAAATATATTTCATTCCTGGTGCCAACTATTCCAAACCGGCTAGCCTATAAGTGCATCCTGAAGAAACCAAAGAATTATAAAGGCAGGTTGAAGAGCTTTTGGAAAAAGGACATGTGAGGGAGAACTTGAGTCCATGTGTAGTTCTAGTTCTACTTGTGCCAAAGAAGGATGGAGCATGGCGAATGTGTTGTGATTGCAGAGCTATAAACAACATTACGGTCACTAGTAGAAAATCAGTCTTAAACATCTGCGTAAAGACGGTTAAATGCAAAAATGACGTTGTCAAAAACACGGTGGCATTTTTGTAAATAAATAAACATTCATAACGTCGGTTAGACCAAAATCGACGTTGTGATGTGCATACAATGTCAATTAAACAAAAAAATGGTCATGAAAAAGGCAGTAAAAAATAAAAATTGAAAATTTTAAAATTTTAAATTGGTGGGTGAGTCACCATGTCTCGATTAGGAGCTTTAAACTAATGTGGTGTGTACCAACATGACATTGGTTCTGGAAGTCCAACCGACGTCATGCTCCCTTTGATAATTTAATAAAAAAATTGAGCAAATTAAGATTCAGCACAACGTCGGTTAGGAGTTGAGAACCGACGTTGTGCTCCCTCTTAATTTGAATTTAGAGTTTTTAGTGTGGGCACCATGTCGGTTATAACCGACGCGGTGTCACCTATTTTAACCCAGACGTCTTTAGTTTCACGAATAAGAAAGGTTAGTTCTTCACCGAATCAGAAACAATAACAATTTCTCTCTTTCTTTACTGATATTTTCTGTGAATTGAATATTTGAACGGCATTACTGTATAGTTTGTTGCGGACGGAGTGTTCTTCGTGGAACTGCACGAGATTCTGACGCGCGTGAGTTGGTGGAGGACAGTTATTCTGGTGTCGAGATTAGGGTTACGCCTATGTGCACCGAGATCATCATCAGAGCCACCAGAACCCAAGCTATTCTTGATAGTTGCGATTCGAGAACCTCCGTTACTTTGGTTGAATAGAATGTTTGTTTATTGATTGTGCATTTTGATGTGTAGGTGAGAAGGGAAGGAGAATTAGGGAATTGACCTTAGTGGTGCAGAAGAGGTTCAAGTTTCCTAAGAACAGTGTTGAGCTTTATGCGAAAAAGATCAACAATAAAGGTCTCTGTGTTATTACTCAGGCTGAGTCTCTTTGTTACAAGCTCCTCGGTGGTCTAGCTGTTCGCAGGTAGGGTTTTTAGTTTTGGGTATTATGAATTTGCACACGTAATGTTTATGTTTTATTGTGGTAGATTGATTTAGTGTGTTTAGAGAACATCTAAGACTAAACTTTTAGTCTTTCTTCCCCTTTTTTTGGCTATAAATACCTTCTCTGCAAGCATTGTATAATGCTATTTGACTGTGGTTGTTCAATGGTAGTGTAGCTTGAGATGATCTATGCATGTGGTAGCTTCTCGTCTTATTACCTGCTTTTCTATAGGAATATGTTTTGTATTACTAAAGTGCTTTTAAGGGATAAAAGCTTTTGTACTTTCTCAGTTTTCATTTGTGCGAATGCAATTGTTCTGCGACGTGGAAATTCTATATGTTGAACTCTTTATTGCAGGGCTTGCTATTGTGTTTTAAGATTTGTGATGGAAAGTGGTGCCAAGGGATGTGAGGTTTGTCCACAGAAGTTGCTTTGAACTAATTTTTTTTCGCATTGCTTTGTATGATAATTTTATTGTAATTACAGTTTGGCTTGAGCAGGTCATTGTTAGTGGAAAACTAAGAGCTTAGAGAGCCAAATCCATGAAATTCAAGGATGGGTACATGATTTCTTCTGGACAACCGGTTAAGGATTACATTGACTTTGGAGTGCAAATCAATTTTTCCTCGTGGATCCACGTCGGTTTTAATCAAGCAACTGACGTAGTGATATATATCAATCTTAAAAATTGAGATCACCACCACGTCGGTTGCCTGGTCCAAACTAATGTGGTGTTGCATCTTCAGCATATTTTTGATATGTGTCATTGACGTCGGTGCTTGGTTTAAACCGACGTGGTGATTGATTACATGACGTCGGTTGTTTAACCTACGTTATGTTTGAAAATATTCAACGTCGCCTAGGTCAACATCGATTCGGGACCCGACGATAAAGACCTTCCAGAACCGACGATAAAGACCCTTTTTCCACTAATGGGTAAAGTATCGTCACCCTATCCCTAGGTTAGATGACATGCTTCATGAATTTCATGGTTCCACTGTTTTCTCAAAAATTGATTTGAAATCTGGATACCATCAAATTAGAATGAGGGAAGGTGATGAGTAGAAATCTGCATTCAAAACAAAACATATTATGTTCTTGATGTTCTTAGAAAGGAAAAGTTGTATGCAAATCTAAAAAAGTGTTCCTTCTGCATGAGTAAAAGTATTTTCCTTCGCTATGTTGTAAGTGCTCAAGGAATAGAGGTGGATGAAGAAAAGGTAAAACCCATAAGAGAATGGCCAATGCCAACTAGCGTTACTGAGGTAAGAAGCTTTCATGGCTTAGCAAGATTTTATAGATGATTTCTGAACAACTTCAGTACCATTGTTGCATATTTAACTGAGGTTATTAAGAAATCTATTGGTTTTAAATGGGGAGAAGCACAAAATAATACATTTCTGGATCTTAAAATTAAATTGTGTTCTGTACCTATTTTGTCACTTCAAATTTTAACAAAACATTTGAAATAAAATGTGATGCAACCATTATAGGTATAGGTATAGGTGCTATTTTGATGCAGGAAGGGAGACCAATTTCCTACTTCAGTGAGAAATTGAATGGGGCAGCTCTAAAATACCCAACTTATGACAATGAGCTTTATGCACTACTGAGGGCTTTAGAGAATTGGCAGCACTACCTTTGGCCGAAACAATTTGTGATTCACACTGATCATCAATCCTTAAAGCATATAAAGGGTCAAAGCAAGCTAAACAAGAGGTATGCCAAATGGATGGAATTCATTGAGCCTTTTCGATATGTAATCAAATACAAGAAAGGTAAGGAAAATATTATTGTTGATGCCTTATCAAGAAGGTATGCTTTACTCAATTCTCTTGACGCAAAGTTAAATGACTTTGAATATGTAAAGGAATTGTATGAACATGACTCTGACTTTGCACAAATATTTGTTGCATGTGAAAAAGGGGCATTCAAGAATTTTCATAGAGTTGATGGTTACTTATTCAAAGAAAACAAATTATGTGTACTGCAATCTTCTATGCGAGAGTTGCTTGTGAGGGAGGCCCATGGGGAGATTAATGGGACATTTCAGGATGAAAAGTACTTTAGACATTCTGCATGAACATTTCTTTTGTACTAAGATGAAGCATGATGTTGAGAAATTTGTAATAGATGCATTGCCTGTAAGAAAGCTAAATCAAAAGTTTTGCCACATGGATTGTATACACCCTTACCAATACCTAATGAACCTTGGGTAGAAATATCTATAGATTTTGTTTTGGGGTTGCCAAGGTCAAAAAAAGGTAGAGATTCAATTTTTGTGGTAGTGGATAGGTTTTCAAAAATGACACATTTTATTCCTTGTCACAAAACTTATGATGATGTTCAAGTTGTAGAATTATTCTTCAAAGAAATTGTGAGACTTCATGGAATTCCAATAAGTATTGTATCTGATCGGGATACAAGATTTCTTAGCCATTTTTGGAAGGTTTTGTGGGGAAGGTTGCTTGTCATATGCTGAATTTGCTTATAACAGAACTGTGCACTCATGTACTAACTGTTCTCCTTTTGAAGTAGTTTATGGTTTTAATCCATTAACTCTTATGGATTTGATACCATTACCTATCAATGAACAAGGCAACCTTGATGGTAAGAAGAAAGCTGAGATGGTGAAGAAAATCCATGAGCGAGTTAAACAACAGATTGAAAAGAAAAATCAGCAATAAGCAACTCATGCAAATAAAGGAAGGAGATGAGTCACATTTGAACCAGGAGATTGGGTATGGTTGCACATGAGAAAAGAAAGATTTCCAACCCAAAGAAAATCCAAATTGGCTCCTAGGGGAGATGGACCATTTCAAGTGATTCAAAGAATAAATGACAATGCTTACAAAATTGACCTCCTAGGTAAGTATATGTTAGTGATACTTTTAATGTTGTTGATTTATCTCCTTATGATGCAGGTGAAGATTCGAGGTCGAATCCTTTTGAGGAGAGAGAGAATGATAAAAATCAAGAGTTGAAGTTTAACCAACCAGTCAATACCCGATTTTGTCCAGGTAAAAATATACCGTTATTTTTTATTAGAAATAATTTATTCAATTTTGTAGATGCTTTAAGCATAAAAATAAATAAAATTGTTTTTAAATCAAATTGATTGAAATTTCTTATTAAAATAAAAAATGTTTTTTTTTTAAAAAAAGAGAGAAAGAGAATATGAAATGAGTGAATATTTAAAATTAATTAAAGAATTAAAAATAAAATCAGAATTGCTTGCCACGTGGCAAACTAGGAGTGGAGAGTTTTTGCTCGCCACGTGGCAAGCTAGGAATGGAGAGGATTTGTGAAGGGAATTAGTTGGCACATGGAAGAGAGTGAAAATGAGAACGGAAATTAGTTAGGAGGTGGAGGGAAAAAGGTGGGAAAGAGTGTGTGACTCTCTCTAGAAAGGGGGAACGAAGGCTGAAGCAAAGGAAGAGGATCAAGAGGAATTTTCAGAAATTGAAATGGAGGAGAGCATTTTCGAGAATAGGTGAGTGAGAGACGAGTAGAGAAAATACATTTTGCCTTCAACAGGTACGTATTTAATCTATAACTTCATTGGTTGAGAACTGAAACTGCAGCATCTTATTATCATTCTTCATTTTAATATGTTCTACGTTTGGTTTGTGTTGTGTGAGTTGATTTTAAATTATGTTTATAATTGAATCGGAATGAGCTATGTTTGGGTCATTATTGTGTGTAAACGATTTGTTAAATCCGATGTTTGTGAAATATGCCACGCTCGCTGGTAATTTCACTGCCATTTTTGAACCTTCAACGTGCACCCAAAACCATACTACCACCACAAACTGCTACGTTTTAGGCTACTGTTGCTCCCTCTCCACCACACGCTACCACCTACCCAGGCCACAACACTACCAGTAACCAAAACAGCAACCACCATACCACTGTACCCTCTAACCTTGCCCACGAACATCTCTCCATCACGCTGCTAGAGACCACTACACTTCATCCTCAATCCTAACTTACAACAACCCTCACAAAGCATCATAATCTCCTCCATGAATCCTGACAGCGCTCTTTGGCATTTTCCGTTACACCTCGCCTCGACGGCATAACCCTTCAAGCCACCTTTCTCTCAGACTACGCACCAAGCCTCCTTCTCCTCGCCCTCGTTACTCTTCCCTGCCACCACCGTATTACACTCCTCATCTCTGTCACCATAACCACTCCATGCTGCCAACCAACAATCATGAAATCATTGTGGTAGGTCACTATGTCTTCCCTCCTGCCTGCAAGCACCATCAAGAGCCCAAACCGTGAGCAATAAACGCCACCACGCAAGCACCATGCCCCTACGCACCTCTAGATTCCACGTAGCAACCAATCCTAAGGATCCACCACCACTTAACGCTCCACCTCCACAACCTAAAGATTCCTTCAAACCCCTCTGTCGAGCTTTCACACCGCCGGATGCCGCTGCCAATGGTGACGCCGCTGGCGGCAACGTTTGCTACCAACGTTGTTTACCTCTAATACCATCAATCTTTCCCGACCATGACTCGGTCATGCTAAGACTCCCCCTATAGCAACTTCTGTTGCCATTTCCATCATCGGTGACGCCTTGCCTTCATCTTCGAACCTTCATAAGTCACTCCAAACCGCATCTGCACAACGCCAATCCACGTGCAAGCCCTAGCCCCTCCATACGCACCGCCGTCGTCGTCACTTCACGCCGCCGCCGCCGTCGACGGACCCGTGGCCACCTTTCACCGCCATCGCTATTACCTTGGCCAGCCACATCCTCCCGCGCCTCACAGGGGATTACCATGGCCCCCCCGAGGCGCCATGTGTGCGCCTCTAACCCTAATGGGTTAGTGGGGATACTCCCTGCACCCCCTGTATTCCACCCTGCACCTTAACATCCCTCAATCCCCAAATTACCCCTGCCATCAGTTGGGTGGGATTTGCTTCTTGCACCCCCTGTATTTCAATCTGCACCTACATTTCTCTTAGATTCCCAAAACGCTATTTAGTAATGAGTGCATTGAGGATGTGCCTAGGATGTTGAGAGAGGCAGACTCATCTCTGATGTTCTTTAACTTCCCGGATTCTGTTCAGACTTTTGTTAATCATTGTAAATATTTAGTCGAGCGGATGAAAGTTATGATTGCTCGTTCTAGGGATTGATTTTGTTTTGTATTGGTTCGATACATTATTTTATGATATCAGACAATTTTTTTCCCTATCAATACAAATATAGGTCCAATTTCCATGGATGTGTGCGCAATTTTCACAATTATTGTTTAAACAATGTGCATACATTTTTTATTTTTCATAGCATTCATTTTGCAATTTTATTCAATTTTCTCATAATAAAAAACAGAAACATATAAAGACGACAAATATTTCGTGTCATCGCTATAGAACTCGTGCCAACAGCAAAAGAATGGACAGTGAAGTGCAAGAGAGCATGAAAGCTGACATTGACCAGCTGAAAACTCAAATGGGTCAGATGTTTGAAATGATGGTGGCCTTAAAAGATGTGGTTTCTGTCCGCAATGAAGAGAATCTTCACATCCCCCTATGCTTCAACATTGTAACCCTAATGGGGGAAATAGAAACACTCATGAATCTCATCCATATGGTATGCCTTTGAATTACGAGCCTGGGTATGAAGAGTATGAAGAGCAAGGAGATATGCCAATGGGTAATGCTGCTAACCCCAAAGGTCAACCTGAAGCTACTCAAATACCACTTGCTAGTCGTATGGAGAAAGTGGTAATTGATAAGGTCCCATCTAATACTCAACCACGGGTTCTGCCAGTTCATGCTGGAGAAACATCTGTGATGAAGAATAATGTGAATGAAGGAGTTTAAAGTATGATGTTTAACGCTGATATGACGAAAAGCAAGCTGGAAATACTGGAGGAAAGGCTCCGGATGATTGAAGGAGCCAGTGCTTGCGAGTTCGGAGATGCTGTGGGGTTATGTTTGGTACCGGATGTGGTGATACCCCCAAAATTTAAGGTGCCAGAATTTGAAAAGTATAGGGGAGCTACCTGCCCAAAAAGCCATCTAGTCATGTACTGCAGGAAAATGGCTGCTCATGCTCATGATGAGAAGCTATTGATGAATTTCGTTTAGGAGAGTCTTATTGGGACAACTTTAAACTGGTACATGCATTTGTAATCAGTTAAAATCCAGACATGGAAAGATCTGGTTAAAGCTTTCATAAAGCAATACAAATACAATATGGACATGGCTCCCAATAGAATGCAGTTGCAAAGCCTGTTCAAGAGAAGCACTGAGACCTTCAAAGAGTATGCCCAAAGATGGAGAGAATTGGCTGCTCAGGTTGAACCACCTCTCCATGAAAATGAAACGACCATCATGTTCATCGAAACATTGCAATCCTCATATTATGAACATGTGTTGGGAAATGTGTCTTCCAACTTTTTCGATATAGTTATTATCGGTGAAAGGGTTGAATACGGGCTTAAAAGCGGAAAGATAACACAAAACCCGTCCGCGATTAACAATGCTAGAAAGCTTGGGTTCAATAATAATAGGAAGAAGGAAGGAGAGGTGCAAGCAGCTTCAGCCGTGCCACATTGGGGAGGGTATCAAAATCAGTATCGGCCGAATTACAGATCATCACAGACCTATGTTGCGAATGCTGTGCCGAATTATCAGTACAATGCCCCTCGGCCGCAGACGGCGCATAGACCGCCAGTGGCAACTCATAATGCTTATCAACCCAATCCAGGGGTTCAGAATCATAAGCAGGCACCAAATCAAAACTTTGGTCAAAGGAGTAATCCAGGAGAGAGGGCGATGAAGTTCACTCCTTTGCCAATGATATATGCAGAGTTACTGCCTGAATTGGTGAAGAATGCACTGGTGGCTATATGCCCAACAAAGATACTACAACCACCATACCCTAGGTATTACGATGCAAATGCCAAGTGTGAATACCATAGCGGGGAAATGGGTCATTCCACCGAAAACTGCCGTGCCCTCAAGTTCAAAGTACAGTCCTTGATTGATTCTGGATGGCTGACTTTCCAGGATCAAAAGCCAAGTGTGGACAAAAACCCTTTGTCTGGTCACTCGAATGCGACGGTTAATGCTGTAATTGATGAAGAAGAACCAAGTCTGGTTAGATGTGTAAATGAAATAAAGAAACCTATGAATGAGGTTTTCAGAGCAATTTGCCAGGCTGGGTTATTCCGATGTGAACAAATGACAGAAGATGGATGTAATTTCCATAATAGCATCAAGCATTCTATTGATGAGTGTGTTGAATTCAAAAATTATGTGCAAGACTTGATAGATAGACATATTCTACAAGTTACTCATCAAAAGAAGGAAGAGGGAGTATTTGCTGGTGAAGAATGGGTTTCGCAAAGGCCTAAACCGTTGGTGATTCAATTTACTAGGCCCACCAATTCCGTGCCCGTAGGAAGGCAACCGTTGGTGATTCAGACACCCGCTGCTTTCCCATACAAGAATGACAAAGTTGTTCCTTGGAAGTATGGTGTTAGTATCATCCAAGAGGAACAAAAAGGTGAATCTGTTGAATCAAGCAAAGCTGTTATTGATAATATATCTGGAATTGGAGGCATGACTAGGAGTGGTTGTTTGTTTACTCCACCTGTGCTGAGAGGTGAGAAAAGCCTTGAAAAAATTATAGAAGAAATGGCTGCAGAAAAGGCAAAGGCATTGTTGAAAGGGAAAGTTGTGCAAGGAAACCTAGAGCCAGAGCTAAAATAAAGAAAGGAGGTTACCGATGAGGATGCATATGAGTTCTTAAAGTTCATCCAACAAAGTGAGTACAAGGTGGTTGATCAATTGAACCGGATGCCTGCAAAGGTATCGTTGTTGGAACTATTGATGCATTCTGATTCTCATCGAAAATTGCTAATGAAGATTCTGAGCGGGGCCCATGTTGATCAGGAAATTTCCTTGGATAAATTTGAAGGGATTGTTAGTCACATTACTGCTAACAATTATTTGACTTTCACTGAGGAGGAATTACCTTTAGAAGGTAGAGGGCATAATAAAGCTCTTCACATCTCAGTTAAATGCATGAATCATTTCATCTCACGAGTATTGATTGATAATGGTTCATCATTAAATGTTATGCCGAAAACCAGTCTAAACAAGTTGCCAACTGAAGGGATTCATTTGCGGCCTAGCACTATAGTGGTCAGAGCTTTTGATGGGAGTAAGAGGGAAGTTGTGGGAGAAGTAGAGTTACTAGTCCAAGTTGTACCATGCACTTTCCAAGTTGTATTCCAAGTTATGGATATATCACCAGCCTACAGTTGCTTGCTGGGTAGGCCTTGGATACACAGAGCTGGAGTAGTACCTTCAACTTTACATCAGAAATTGAAGTTTATAATTAATGATAAATTGATCATAGTTTCTGGAGAGGAGGACTTGCTGGTATGTGGGCCTATGCCTACTCCCTATATTGAAGCCGCAGAGGAAGCTCTTGAAACCTCTTTTCAAGCTTTGAAGATTGTCAGCGCAGCTTATATCGAACCTTTTAGGGTGAATCCACACTTGTCTAGCGCATCACTGATGGTGGCTAGAACCATGATGAAGAAGGGGTATAAATATGGCGATGGCTTGGGCAAAAATAATGATGGGTCTGTAAAGCCATTGGAGCTGGTTGAGAATAGAGAAAGGTACGATTTGGGGTATAAACCTACCCAAACAGATCGGAAGAAAAGAGTTGAAGAAATGAAGGAAAGAAGACAGGCCAGGATAGAGGGAAGAGAGCCAAAGACGAATGAAATTCCTCTATGCAACCTGTATCAGAGCTTTTATAGTGTTGGATGGATCAATCTTGATCAGGTGGCAGCAATTGAACAGGAGCTGGAGGATGGAGGCTCAAATTTTGTACATCCTTGCCTTCCGGATGAGCAGATTGGCAACTGGAAGTCTGTAGAGATACCTATGGTGTATACACAAGAAAAAATGTAATATAAAAAGAAACTTTTGTTTAGTTCTAAACATTTTCTTTTACGTTGTAATACTTTTTCTTGGCTTTAACGCTATTTCGGTAATAAAATGTTGAGTTTTCATTCAAATTTTTTCTTGTCTATTTATTATTTTTAAAATTGAATAATACAGATATGATGATGCCTATTTTGAAAATAATCATTCCAATATTTCATATCCAAATTTCACGGACCCTGATGATAATATGGAAAATGATGAATATGAGGAAAACTGTGAACCCTCCTCGGAATTATTGAGATTAGTGGAACAAGAAGCCAGAGAAATAAAACCCCACCAAGAAGAGGTTGAAATGATAAATCTGGGAGACGAAGGGGAAGAAAAAATGGTTAAAATCGGAGGTGATTTGTCTTCTGAAATGAAGCAGCAGCTGTATAACCTTCTGGAAGAATTTAAAGATATTTTTGCTTGGTCTTATAAGGATATGCCTGGTCTAGATTTCGAAATTGTACAACATCGATTACCACTCAAACCAGAATGCCATCCGATTAAGCAAAGGTTGAGAAGAATGAAGTCGGAGGTGTCGCTGAAAATAAAAGAAGAGGTTGAAAAGCAATTTAATGCCGGATTCTTAGCTGTGGCGCAATACCCTCAATGGGTAGCTAATGTTGTTCCTGTTCTGAAGAAAGATGGGAAAGTTCGGATGTGTGTAGATTATAGAGACCTAAATAGGGCTAGCCCTAAAGATGATTTTCCACTACCATATATTGACACATTAGTGGACAACACTGCTACATCAACATTATACTCATTCATGGATGGTTTCTCGGGATATAACCAGATCAAGATGGCGCCGGATGATATTGAGAAAACTACTTTCATCACTTTGTGAGGCACATTCTGTTACAAAGTAATGTCATTTAGATTGAAGAATGCTCGGGCAACCTATCAAAGGGCAATGGTGACTCTCTTTCACGATATGATGCATAAAGAAATTGAAGTTTATGTTGATGATATGATAGCTAAATCTGCATCGGAAGAAGAATACCTTGTTAATCTGAAAAAGTTGTTTGAAAGGTTGAGAAAATATAAACTCCGGTTGAATCCGTCTAAATACACTTTTGGGGTGCGATCCAGAAAGCTTCTAGGTTTTATTGTGAGTCAAAGAGGAATAGAAGTTGATCCGGATAAAGTACGTGCTATTCTTGAAATGCCGCATCCATGCATGGAAAAAGAAGTTCGAGGTTTTCTGGGAAGATTGAATTATATTGCCAGATTCATTTTTCAGTTAACCTCCACTTGTGAGCCGATTTTCAAACTATTACGAAAGAATCAAGCGGTAAAATGGAATGAAGACTGTGAGATAGCATTTGATAAGATTAAACAATATTTAAAGAACCTCTAATACTGCGTCCGCCAGTTCCTAGAAGGCCTCTTATTTTCTATTTGACAGTACTAGACGGATCAATGAGTTGTGTCCTGGGACAACAAGATGAAACGGGAAGGAAAGAATATGCCATATATTACTTGAGTAAGAAATTTAATGATTGTGAACAAAGATATTCTACACTAGAAAAAACCTGTTGTGCACTGGCCTGGACAGGAAATCGTTTGAGACAGTATATGCTTAGTTACGCAATTTGGTTAATATCTAAAATGGATCCAATCAAGTATATTTTTGAAAATCCTGCCTTAACTGGAAGGATAGCTCGTTGGCAGATGTTGTTATCAGAATTTGATATTCTATATATCACGCAAAAAGCTATTAAAGGCAGTGCTTTGGCAAAATTTTTGGCTCATCAACCCATGAATGATTATTAACCTATGCAGCCTGAGTTCCCAGATGAAGATATTATGGCCTTGTTTGCCACAGAAGAAGATGAGGATGATGAAAGAAAGTGGGTTTTATTCTTTGACGGAGCCTCCAATGCATTAGGACATGGTATAGGAGCAGTGCTGATTTCCCCAGAAAAACAATATATACCAATGACCGCAAGGTTATGCTTTGAATGCACGAATAACATAGCAGAATATGAAGCATGTGTTATGGGATCCGAGTAGCCATTGAAATGAAAATAGAGCGTTTAAATGTATATGGTGATTCAGCACTGGTGATTCATCAAGTAAAAGGAGAATGGGAAACTCGAGATCACCAATTGATTCCTTATAAAGCATATATCAAGGAATTGATTGAGCACTTTGAACAAATAGAGTTTCATCACATTTTAAGAGATGATAATCAGTTAGCTGATGCTCTATCTACTTTGTCATCCATGTTTGTAGTTAGTCAGGAGGAAGAACTGTCGTTGATTAAAATGCAAAGTTATGAGAATCTGGTATACTGCAATTTTATCGAAGAAGAAGTAGATGGCAAGCCATGGTACTTTGACATAAAGCGATACCTCCAGAATCGAGAATACCCAGATTCAACCTCAGAGAATGATAAAAGAATGTTAAGAAGGTTAGCCTCCAGTTTCATCTTGGATGGTGATGTACTATATAAATAGAATCATGACATGATGCTTCTTTGTTGTGTGGATGCTAAAGAGGCTGAGCTAATACTGCAAGAAATACATGAAGGAACCTTCGGAACTCATATGAATGGTCATTCTATGGCTAGAAAGATTCTCAGAGCTGGATACTTTTGGATGACAATGGAAAATGATTGTTGTAAACATGTGAGAAAGTGTCAGAAATGTCAAATATATGCTGATAAAATTAATGTGTCACCTACTGTATTGAATGTTTTTTCTACGCCATGGCCTTTCTCCATGTGGGATATAGATGTTATCGGAGTTATTGAACCAAAGGCATCAAATGGGCATCGTTTTATACTAGTGGCCATTGACTATTTCACAAAATGGGTTGAAGCTGCTTCGTACTCAAATGTGACCAGAAAGGTCGTGACAAAATTCATAAGGAAAGAGCTGATTTGCAGATACGGAATTCCTGAAAGAATCATCACTGATAATGCCACCAACTTGAACAACGAAATGATGAACGAACTTTGTGAAGAGTTTAAGATTGGCATGAGATGTTGCCATTTGCTCTTCATGGTTATCGGACATCAGTGAGAACATCAACAGGAGCAACTCCTTTCTCATTGGTTTACGGAATAGAGGCAGTACTACCATTTGAGGTCGAAATTCCTTCTCTCAGAGTATTGATGGAGACTAAGTTGGAAGAAGCTGAATGGGTGAAAGCAAGATATGACCAACTCAATCTTATTGAGGAGAAGAGGTTAGTTGTTGTGTGTCATGGACAGTTATACCAAAAAAGAATGAAAAAGGCATTCAATAAGAAAGTTCGCCCGCGAGAATTTCATGAAGGAGATCCGGTAGTTAAAAAGATCATATCTATTCAAAAGGATAATCGCGGTAAATGGATGCCTAATTATGAAGGTCCATATGTGGTAAAGAAAGCTTTCTCAGGAGGCGTATTGATTCTCACAAATATGGATGGGGATGAGTTACCGTTGCTGGTTAATTCTGACACAGTTAAAAAATATTATGCCTAATCTGATTCCATGATTCGAGGAATGTAACTTTTTGTGAACATGAATTTCTTGTACAAAAATGAATTGTATCTGTATATTCTTTTGATGAAATAAAATTTGCTTTGAATTCTCACTTATATATTCTTGTTAAAGTTAAGAGAAAGTATACACCATGGGTTAACTACACGACTTCTCGAATTCTAAAGGATGTAACGAAATAAATAAAAAAGAAAGAAAAGAAGAAAAATTACTCAATAAATCATATTTATGAAATCATTGAATTTATTGAAAAAATTGAAAAAAAAAGAAAAAGGACAAATTTTTGACATGATCTTGAAGCCTGACATGAAAAGAGGGATTAATTGATTATTATCAGACAGAACATGTTTGCCTGAATATGTCTTAAAAACCCCTTTGAGCTTTCTTGCATCCATTTTAAAAAAAGGGATTTGCTTCAATAACTCCCCAGTGTTTCTTATCAAAGCTATGAATAAACATCACACTGGGGCAATTTGTTAGAGTTTTCATCGAAATAAATTCATTTTCAATTTTCTCTTTTCAAAGGCATTCAAAAACAAAAAGGAATAATAAAGAGTTCGCTAAATTGAAAACCCACAAAGGGCAATTTAGACAAAAGATTGGGCAATAAAAAAAAGAAAGAAGAAAAAGATTGAAAAAGACAGGTGTTAGCAGTTATCAAAATCTATTGCAAGAGTTAATCTCTTTGAAAAAATCAAGCAATCAAAGATTCAAAATGATATTTGGCCATGTTTCTTCATCCCGAAACATCAATAAATTCTCCATTGAACCCTCTTTGAGCCTAAAATAAAAATTCTTTCAGAAATACCCTAAACAAGAATCATTAACCATTTGAAACTCAATTCATGGTATATCTCAAAATCTTCCCAAATCAAAAAGAAAAAGGAAAAAGAAAAGAATTCAAAAGGTATAGTGATTTCATCAATCGATGATCTACAAATAATAAATATTTTCAACAAAGAAAAATGACAATGATAAAGATGATCTCAACAGAAACCTGAACTGTTTTTTCACAATATCAAGTTGATGATTGTTGTTATAAAAATAATAAAACCCACAAACATTTTTTGAGCCTTTATACCTATTCTTTCAAAGCCCAGTAACTGCTAGCCACATTACAAGCCATAGAAAGTCCATATTGATTGAAAAATGATTGCTGATGATTTTCATAAAGAATAACCTTGCAATAGGAAGATATGACTGCTGATATGCGTCAAAAGTGAATGAAAAGAAAAAAGAAAGAAAAGAAAATTCATAAATGCCTTTAATAGAGAGGATGACATCAAATGGCTAATTGAGCAAAAGCAAAATTTTGCTAAAGAAATAATAACATTGGGGCAATCCTTTGAATTTTTCCAGCTAATTTTTCTTTCATTCCAGCTTTTTGCCATTCACATTTCAAACACTGGGGCAATACTACTCGATCAAATGTTATTTGAAAAGCAACATTCTTCATATAAGTTGCACTGCTTTAGTGTTTTATCAAAATTCATTTTTCCTCACCTAACCCAACAAAATAAACTACCCTTTTGAACCTAACATCCCATATTTCAAAATAAAAATAATAAAAAAAAAACTAGGGCAACTTTGTATGTAAAAAAAATGTTCATAGAGTTGCACTCATTTCTTCAAAATTACAGTCCACACATCAAAACTTGGGCACTGCTATAAACAGTTTGAGGTAATGTCATTTGGACTTTCCTCAATTCATAATAAAACCTCATCATCCATTTCTTTTTGTTTAACCACCAATTTAAGCACATATGCAGCAAAATATGTTAAGGAGTGGAATCAATAATTTCCTAATTGCACCTTTCAGGCATTAGGATTTGTTAAATGCTAAAAAAATTTTCAAATAAATATCATCAGATTCAATAAATTCAATGACATCTAAGGAAATATTTGATTTATAGCAGGAGAGAATGATGAAAAGAAAAGAAAAATAAATATGATTAATGTTTTACTTCAAAATATTATGCATTCTCTAGAATTGCATTTCATTCAAACATGCATTCGTACATGCAACAAAGAATAATAAAAAATAAAATAAAAATTCATTGAATCAATTTTCATGCACTCATACATGAATCAAAACATCAAAAATGTTCATGCATTCATACATGTATTCTCATAAAACGATTGATCAAAATTCACTGAAATCAATTTCTCCATAGACAAATGACCCTTTCGGTACAAGTTCTTAGGCGAGATACAGTGATCATCTCGGTACAAGATCCTGTTCTCATGATCTTAAGTTTGACCTACGGGTACGAAGTTAACCTTAGGTTTGCAATGATGATCCGTGATCCTCTCAATACAAGATCCGGTCTCACATTTAGTTTTTTAGCCGTAATGATCCGTGATCCTCTCGATATAAGATCCAATCTCACATTTGGTTTTTCAGCCATAATGATCTGTGATCCTCTCGATACAAGATCCGGTCTCACATTTAGTTTTTCAGTCGTAATGATTCGTGATTTTCTCGATACAAGATCCGGTCTCACATTGTATTTTTCAGCTGTGATGATTCGTAACCCTCTCGTTTTGAAAAGGTCAAGGTTATGACATCATTTTTTTGTTTCCTTTTAAGTTTTAAGTTTCGGAGATTTTTTTATCATGGACAAAATTAGTTATTTCTATCTTTACTTATCTTTTACTCTAAAAGCTTGGAAATTTCAATCTTCAAAGTTATTAAGTAAAAGTTAAGTAAAGAGGGGCAGCTGTCAATGCCCAATTTTGTCTGGGTAAAAATATACCATTATTTTTTATTAGAAATAATTTATTCAATTTTGTAGATGCTTTAAGCATAAAAATAAATAAAATTGTTTTTAAATCAAATTGATTGAAATTTCTTATTAAAATAAAAAAAAAATTTTAAAAAGAGAGAAAGAGAATATGAAATGAGTGAATATTTAAAATTAATTAAAGAATTAAAAATAAAATCAGAATTGCTTGCCACGTGGCAAACTAGGAGTGGAGAGTTTTTGTTCGCTACGTGGCAAGCTAGGAATGGAGAGGATTTGTGAAGGGAATTAATTGGCACATGGGAGAAAGGGAAAAGGAAAATGGAAATTAGTTAGGAGGTGGAGGGAAAAAGGTGGGAAAGAGTGTGTGACTCTCTCTAGAAAGGGGGAACGAAGGCTGAAGCAAAGGAGGAGGATCAAGAGAAATTTTCAGAAATTGAAATGGAGGAGAGCATTTTCGAGAATAGGTGAGCGAGAGACGGGTAGAGAAAATACATTTTGCCTTCAACAGGTATGCATTTAATCTATAACTTCATTGGTTGAGAATTGAAACTGCAACATCTTATTATCATTCTTCATTTTAATATGTTCTACATTTGGTCTGTGTTGTGTGAGTTGATTTTAAATTGTGTTTATAATTGAATTGGAATGAGTTATGTTTGGGTCATTATTGTGTGTAAACGATTTGTTAAATCCGATGTTTGTGAAATATGCCACGCTCGTTGGCAATTTCACTGCCATTTTTGAACCTTCAACGTGCATCCAAAACCATACTACCACCACGAACTGCCACGTTTTAGGCTACTCTTGCTCCCTCTCCACCACACGCTTGTTAGCACCAAGGCTAAGCATGTGATTTGATGAAGTCAATATTGTGAGCACCAAGGCTTAGCATGTGAAGCTGATGAAGACTGACTCATGAAGAATCTGTTGGAACTAATCTGGACCAGAATTGTTCAAGTGAAGACTTTGTGCCAACATGAAGATGGTTGGGTGATTAGGTCTTGGTCCTTAGTTGGATTTGTGTGTTGATGATTGGCTTAGTCCTTAAGTGTTAGTGGCATGGTTCATCACTTATGAGGTGCTAAAAAGATTCACAAATATTTTTACTAAAACTGTTTTTAATAAAAATAACCCAAAATGTTTTTGCTGGAAAAAGGTTTTTCAATCGATTGAATTTCTAAAACAATCGATTGAATGTGACAGTTATTTCTGTTACAACTAAAATACAGTTATTGCTGTTACAACTGAAACCTTTGACAAACTAACGGTCAAATTCAATCGATTGAATGGTTAGTTCAATTAATTGAATTGTGACAGCTAAGCTGTTTTTAAAACTGATTTGGGTATTTAAAGGAATGAGAATCATTACTTTCAGAATCATCAAAAACAAAAACTTTCGAAAAGCTTTCCTTGAGATTTTCTAAGAGAGATATTGCCCTTTTGTGCGATCATCATTTTGGCAAAGCTTTTCAAATCAAGAAACCTTCAAGAACGTGAATCTTTAAAGCATCCTTGAAGTGAGGTTCTTGCTAGTTTGGTTCTGGACCAAAGCTAAGTCTTCTACACCTGATCTTCATTCTTTGTAATCTGTTTTGTGTAGAAGTACTCTGTAATCTTTCCTGATCCTGTTGATCTGTAATCTGTTTGCTATTTTCAATTACTGGGTTTGTAATTGAGTTGGTGCAGTGGGTTTCTGCACTGGTCTCGCATCTGCTGAGGGGTTCAGTAGAGGGTGAGTGTTGCGGGGAGCAGTGTTGCTTGCGGACTGCAAGTGTTGTGGTGCAGTGGGTTTCTGCACTAGTTACACACTAGCTGAGGGTTTCAGTGAGGTGTGGGTTTACTGCTGAGAGCAGTTTGTAACTTGCTGGGAGCAAGGGATTGTAAACTGATCTTGTGATTTTTTAGTGGAAATCTTTGCTAGTACTGGACGTAGCCCTTAAGGAAGGGTGAACCAGGATAAAAATTCTGTGTTCTTGCTTTTCTCCCTACTCTTCTTGATTTCTTTTATTCACTGCTGCCATCACTTAAATTGACTGAATTAAAAACTATTCATACTGTTGTTCATACTCTGAACATCTGTTTTCATAATCAACTATGATTCTGGATTGTGTTTGATTTACTCGATTGTGTTTTAAACATCTTAAATCTGGATTAACACATTTATACACTGTAAACTGTTTTCTGGGTTTAACTGATTTCTAGGTTCATCTCTGATATTTTCCGCTGTGCACAATCGATTGTTTACTGGACAGTCCAGAATTACATAGTCAATTGATTGAATAAAGAACTTTCATTCTCTACTCGAAAAGATTTTGAAAGTTCAATTCACCCCCCCCCCCTCTTGAACTCGGTCTAAACCTTATTTTACAACTCTACCACCTACCCAGGCCACAACACTACCAGTAACCAAAACAGCAACCACCATACCACTGTACCCTCTAACCTTGCCCATGAA
>Ga0209700_105132_pt1:10000-22526 | contig 22526 bp, 13 predicted proteins | sample SiratroredBW_FD_187528 | JGI IMG/M metagenome (GOLD analysis project Ga0209700, IMG submission 187528) | Root nodule microbial communities of legume samples collected from California, USA - Siratro red BW (SPAdes) (version 2) | ecosystem: Host-associated > Plants > Roots > Nodule... | reverse complement strand
GATAGAACGTTTGATTTTTTTATTCGTTTTGCTGGTATGTGCTTGTTGTTTTTGTTGTTTTGTCCATTGACTCAATGATTGGATTGGATATATATTTTGATGTGGTGCCCAAATTGTGACTTTGGATTGTTTTTAACACCTAAAGTTTAGTGAGATGTATGATCAATTGGCGGGAAGAAAAGTGGTTGTAAAACAGATAAACGGTGTTGTCTTGATCAGTTGTTTGTTTTTAAATTTCAACATACGTAGGGTGTGCTTTTGTAAGAAGGAAATGGAAGAAAATACGTTCTAGATATTTGAATGCTAGTGAAAATACATTTGATAAATGTTTGCTGCGTGCTTGAATATGACTGTGGTATGAATATACATTTGTTGGTTATAGCATGTTATTTCATCATTTCTTTTCTTGTTGTGTCTTTTCTCACTTCTGATGTGATCTTTGTTTGGTTATGTGAAGGAGACTAAACTCTAGGTTTGAAGGACCAGTTGAATAACATGGGTCGTGGAGTTAGCTATGGTGGTGGTCAAAGTTCATTAGGGTATCTTTTTGGCAGTGGAGAGGCCCCTGCTCCAAAACCTGCAACCAATGATGCCCAACCTGAAGTGCAGGCTGTAAATGATGTGCCTCCTTCAAAACCAGCTGAGGCTCCTAAAACAATAGACCCTAACAAGCCTGCTGGTATCAACAGTCACTCTACTGAAGGCCAGAACACTGGCAACTTCATCACGGTAATATTTGTGTCCTCTAAGTTATATTTAATTTCTCTTTTATCCAAATGTTAGTATTATAGTTGACCTGTGTCAAGAACTAACTATACAAAATGCTTAAACTGTTTAAATGAACACGCAGTAATGGTGTTATATGATATCTCTGACACCTGAACTCATTATGAAAATTATGAATGCCCTAAGATGGATTAAAACTGCTACACTGCACACTTACAAAATATGTTGGTCGTCCCTAATGTGTTTTAATCGTCTTATATGTATTGTATTATAATAATTTTGTTACTGTGGGCTTATATAAATGATGATTTAATTTGTCACCTCGCTTGTTCATAATTCTAAATAATTAGGTCTTGACCTCTCAACTTAGTTGGCTGTACAATGTCTGAAAAAGTGTGGAAACGATCAAATATGTGAATGATAAAATTTTTATCTGGGTTTGATTCTTCGTGCCATATGCATAAGAATCAATTGATTGTTTTGCCTTATCAATGAAGATGGATCTACTTAAATGAGAATGAATATACTTAATCATCATGTGTTTATCCTTGAATATCAGCACTGACTGTTATTTACGAGTATGTTATTGCTCACATTGTTCAGTGTTGACGTCGTATCCCTTTATTTTAATCTGGTCCTAGGTGTGCTTATTTAAACTCTCATGGCAAATTCATTACAATATCCCCTCATTGTGTTAAAGTGATGATGTCTTGCAAAATGAAACTACATTAAGATGTTACTTTCCATGACATTCTAAAGTGATAAATGAGAAGTAGATTGCTGCGCCCGTGCTAAGACTCTATTATCTTTGGAATTCATTTGGATTGATGGCTGAATTTCTTTTCGAATTAATCTGCAGGACCGACCCTCAACCAAGGTCCATGCTGCCCCTGGTGGTGGTTCTTCTCTGGGTTATCTCTTTGGTGGGCCTGGAGAGGGAAAATGATACCTTGGTTTGAAACTTTTGGTCAATGAACGATTTATTTTGAAATTCAGGTCGTGGAAACATAATGGAAGATATGGTGTATTATAGGTTATGGGTGCTGGGATAAGCGGGTGAAGAAGAGTGCTATATTTTGGATGTGCTAAACATCTATTACAAAACTGTTTGACAGAATTAAATATTTCTATTAAGTGCGCATCTGCTTCCAAATTTTCTTTCCTTTTCCTAGATATTCTTTTAATTTGTTATCATGCACCGGAATATTGTGATGGACAAGAATAACTCATGATGAAAATCAGGCATAATAGGTAGAGGTTGTTTTGAGCTCTCAACCACAAGTTAGTTGTAGAAAGAGGAACCCAAGTATATTATTAGGAAATGAGGAATGTTAGCAATTTATTTGTTCTTAAAACAATCATAAATATTAATTATTTTTTTAATTACAAAATTATGAAAATTATTAAATAAAAAGTAAGATCTATAAAATTTTTAAGTTTTGATAAATTCCATTCAACAAGCATTTTATTTAGTTTTGACTTAAATATATTTTTTGTATTTAAACTTGTCAAAAATTGGTTCTATAAAATTTGAGTTCTGATAAATTCTACTTAAATATTGAGTTGGAATAAGTTGTGAGCGGTTTCAATTTGTTGAGTATTCTTCAAGTCATAATCAGTCCCAAAAAGAGTGAAAGAATATGATTCTTCACTTTATTTGCAAGGTGGAAGAGGATGACACCATTCAATGTTCACATAATATTGTCAATATTTCAGAAAATATCTCGCGTTTGAATTAGAGATTACTTTTATTTGGTAAGAATAGCATTGTGAGAATGGAAGAGAACTATAAAAACTAAGAATAATTTAATTTTAGAATGAGTTAAATGTTTTTTGTATCTTTGAGGTTTTGTCAAAAATTGGTTTTAGATAATTATGACAACGGTTCTTGTTGTTAGCCAAAAAGGTTAATATGTCTATGTTGCTAATAATCTTCTACTCTCGACCAACTTTTATAAATAATATATATATATATTTCAGTTACGTAAACTAAAAATTAACGTAATTTGTTAATGAAAATTATTATTATTATAATTACTTAAAATATAAGGTATATATTGTTTGACATAAGAACAAAAATCAATTTATAAAGAAACTCAGTAAAGAAAAAACATATATAATCCTTTTAGGTTTAGATATTTATGGGTTGTAGGGATTTAATTGTTCTTTTATTTATGTTGTCATGCGAATCCTCCGCTATTGAGAAATGAAAGACAAGTAGATTGTGCTACGAAATTGTTCTTCTTTACTAAAAATACAAAAATACAAAGATAAAAAAAAAACAAAAGAGGAAAGTTCCATTTGAAAAATTAAATCTCAAATGTTTGTCGTCAGGAACAATAATAAGTGAGTGATTAGGTCAATCATAATATACATTAAGCACAATGAAATGATTACATTAAATGACATTTTCTTATTAATTAATATACATCTTTTTTTATTATTAAATTACAAGGGATCTAATAATTGAAGTAGGAATGTCAAAATTGGCTTCGAAGCACACTGATCGCATTCTAAGATTTGTTGCTTGCTCTTCCCCTTTTCACACTAAACACATTTTGCATAAATAATCAGATGCTTACTGTAAGCAAAAAAATTCTAAATTACACGTACAAATAACCCCCTCAATAGTACCTTTTTCCTCCTCAATTATTGGTAACTCTCTCACTCCTATAGATAAATAGAACCCTATCATTGCCTTTAAATCATATCTTCTAACACCTTTGTCTCTTTTCCTTCCCCTTAACACATTTTCCCTTAATAAGAGTTAATTCTACTAATACCATGAAATGAAATAACCCCTATATATTTGGTGCCTATTTCCTCCTCACTAGTGGCACTTTCATACTTTCTTTTTCACCCCATTTATTTTCTACTTTTATTTATAAGAAAAGATGTATATAATAAAAATATATTTTAGAAAAGATAGGAATTATTTTCCCGCTAAAGGTTAACACAGAAATTGTAGGGTCCAGTTGGACAATTAACCTAGGATAAAATAAAGAAACGTACTAATAATATTACAACTATTACTTCAACACTAAATTGGCAAAACGAAACTTCTCTGAAGATTCTGGTTCACTTACAAGTAGAAAGCACCAACACTTATAAGATGGCCATACATGAAGAACTTTCAAGTACTTCCTCTCTGTACGCACAACATTTTCAAATGTTCATGAAAATGGAAATTTCAAGGAAATTTCTTGTGTTCTATAAATGGCCCTATTCTGCTGAAGCAGTTCTTCAAATGATCTAACATCAGAGAAACCTATTGTGACACCTTCCCTGATACTCCTCTGATCAACCAACATGGCTTTGCAAGGGCCTGACTTTGACAAAATCTTTCACTTCCTCTCCATTTGTATCCTAGCTTTCATCAATGAAGGCTCTTCCTCCCTCTCCAGTGCCTTCATGAACGAGCCATGGTCATGGGGTCTAAGCATTCCAATCAGTTTGTATGTGAAATTTGCTCTTGAGATTCACTCTCATCTTGGAATCTGTGTTGGGATTGGAGTACCCTCTTTGGTGTATTGGGGAGCCACACGTGGTGCCATAGATTGGTACTGGCAAGCCGCCTTGAAGTTCAACCATGAGATTTTCAAAACTTGCTTGTTCAACATTGTCATTGGCTTGTTACACTTGTTGGTGTCAAAGCTGGCAAATTACATCATTGAGTGGGTGAGGGATCACAAGGTGCACAAGCGCTACTTGTCTCATTGGCCACTCATTTCTAAGTTGGACTTTGATTCACTTTCTGAGCACCCTTTACTGAGGCCAATTTCTGTTAAGTATTTGTTTGTGAAGCTCCTTGAATTGCTCAGTGTCTTCTTCTACAATGGGAACATCTTGCTCTTGAGTTGGTGCTTTTCAGGACAGGTTTACAGTTATGAGGTTGGCAAAGCCATCTCTTGGGTTAGCTTGGGGAGCTCCATGTTTGTGTGGATTAAGGCTTTACTGAGTGAACTGGGAATGCAAGAGGAACCTCCTGAAGAGAAAGCATGCAAGAAGGCTGAGGAAAAGGATAACAATTCTTCAATTCAAAGTGTGGACACCAAAGGTGAAGCAATAATCTGCTCATCAGAATGTTGAGGGGAGAGTAAGTGTTGTGTGGAGGACTCAATAAGATCATACTTTTAAGTGTATCAGCAGTGAATTGTAATGAGTGGTCTCTCTTTTGTATATATATATAATATGTCTTGTTATAGTTTTAAGTACCAAGGGTTTTATGTGAGTATGGGTACTAATGTTGAAACTTACCTTGATGTTGTGTAGAGGTAGACATGAGTTAGGGAATAAGGGTCAGTATCATTGTTAATCCTGTCAGTTTTTTCATGTATGAGGACTGTCTCAATTTCTGAGCTCTTATTTATTTACATGAGATACGTTCACATATAGAGATAGATGTATTTCAAGAAATGAGTGTGTTTCTTTGATAAATACCAAAATATCATAAAAGTTGATATTATAGTCAAGTACTTACAATTGTTAAGATGAATTGTCCTATATACATAGTGATGTTTATGCATTTTTGTACTACAGGATTAGGAAGCATAAGAGTAGGAGAAAAAGCTCATGGGATATGGTGTGAAAATAATAGCGGAGTAAAATGATATAGGCATTTTGAACCCTTTTTTTGATATAATGTCTATTTGCTTTTATTTTTGGTTATCTATATTTGGGTTAGTTAAACTCAAACATAATATATTTGTATATTGTCTATGAAAAGAAAGTGTCACTTTTCTTGGATTCATGGTTGAAAAAGATGATGTTCAAGTGGATCTAGAGAAAATAAAGCTTATCCAAGACTAACCTATCATAAAAGTTATAGAAAAAGTTTGAATCTTTCATGGTCTAGCTAGCTTTCGTAGAAGATTTGTTCGGGACTTCTTTACTATAGCTGCCCCTCTTCATGAACAAGTTAAAAAGGATGTGTCCTTTGTGTAGAGGTGGAAAACAGGAAAAATATTTTAAACTCTTAAAGATAAATTAACCCATGCACCTATTCTAATTCTTCCAAACTTTTCGAAAACTTTTGAACTAGAATGTGATGCATCTCGGGTAGGGGTAGGCATAGGTATTGTGTTAATTTAGGATGAACATCCTATTACAAAGAGCTTTATGCTCTCATCCTTGCCCTCAAAACATGGAAACATTATTTAGTGACTGAAGAGTTCATTATACATACTGATCATGAGTCACTGAAGTATATCAAAGGTAGGAAAGGTTGAATAAGAGACATGCTAACTGGGTGGAATACCTAGAGCAATTCCTTTATGTTATCAACCATAAGAAGGGGAAAAGTAATGTGGTAGCTGATGCCTTAACTAAAAGACATACATTACTAGTCTCCTTGGATTCTCAAATTCTAAGGTTTAATGACAAAGGAATTATACGAGTATGATGACAATTTTACATCCACATTTGCATCATGTCTCAAGAAACCTTTTGATGGGTTTTACCTACCCCAAGGATCCATCAAAAAGCTTATTATAAAAGAAAGTCATGAGGGAGATCCCATGGACCATTATGAAGTTGATATAACCTTATCTCTTTTGAAAAAAAAAAATTATTGGCCACACATGAGAGTAGATATCCAAAGGCATTATTATAAATGCATAACTTGTTTGCAAGCTAAGTCAAAAATAATGTCTCATGGTCTCTAAACATCCTTCCACTATTGCATTTTATACTTTAGGCAACAACCAAAAAGTGTAAAAGTCATAAAATTGTGGGCTAAACTTTAGGCAACAATTTAGCTACAGTTTTCAAACTGTGGAGTATGCCATCGCGGGCTTCGCTCTAAGGTCATGATTTTCTTCAAAATTGTTGCCTTAGACTGATACAATTGGTCACAATTTTCTGTCAATGTTTACGACATTTTCTTTTTCAGTGTTTGCTTTTTTTAGATCATGAATTTTGAACATTATAAAAAAAAATTGTATTTACCTACAACATAAATCTATATATTATTATTATTGTATTTACCTACAACATAAATAATATATTCTTATTGTTAACAATTTATTGCTATTATTTTTTAATTTTATTATTGTTATCATCATTATTATTAACACAATCTGTTGTAATTGAGAATCAAACCCAGGTTCTATAAATACATATACAACACTAGAAAAACTTGGTGGTCATATTATGATTATTATTATTATAACTATTATTATTAATATTATTATTAATAGTAATAATATTAATAATAAAGGTAATAATAATATAAATAATATTAATAATAATACTAATAAATCTAAGTGTTTTAAATAATTTAATTATAAAATTAAGATAGTTTTTTCTCACACTTTTTTGTTTGGTAGATCATTTTAGCAAGATGGTTCAGTTTATACCATGCCACAAAGTAGATGACACTAGCTACATCTCTAGATTGTTTCTCAAAGTTGTTAGATTGTATGATCTACCCTAGACTATAGTGTCTGATAGGAATATCAAGTTCCTAAGACCATTTTCGAAAAACTCTTTGGGAAAGGCTTAAACCTAAACATTTGTTTTCTACCATGCATTATCCTCAAATTAATGGACAGATTGAGGTAGTAACAGATTAAGGTAGTAAATAGGTCCCTATCCACTTTGTTGAGGGTTATTTTAAAAGGCAACAAAAAAGTCTTGGGACGAGTATCTTCCTAATATTGAATTTGCTTATAACAAAGTAGTCCACAAGACTACTAACCTTTTTCCTTTTGAGGTTGTTTATGATTTTAACCCTCTTATTCCTCTTGATTTACTACCAATTTCGGAGACAACTTCTTTAGTTCATAAGGAAGGAGTGTCTAAGTAGAGTTTGCCAAGAAGTTTCATGAGAAGGTCAAATACCAAATCTTAAAGCAAACTTAAAATATGTTGAATACAGTAACAAAGGGAGAAAGAAAATAACTTTGAGAAAAAGGATTGGGTATGACTACGTTTGAGAAAAAGAAAGATTTCCCTCTTAAAGGAAGTCCATACTCAGTTCTAGAGGAAATGATTCATTCAAAGTCCTCCATAAGATTAATGATAATGCATATATAGTAGATTTATTTGTTGATTATAGAGTCAACCCCATTTTTAGTTTTAGTGATTTAGCTCCTTTAAAGAGTTGCTGACTATAAGAAAAAAATTGATTTGAGGACATATCATGGATGACCTGATGAAGGGTCATTTGGAAAACCACATATTGAGCCTTTGACTAGGGCCATGACCAGGAGACTAGAAGAGGAAGAAGACCTCAAAAGGCTCTTCTTTTATGGGGTATGATTATTACACCTCATTTTCGTTCTTTTTAGTCTTGTAAAAATGTAAATATGAGTAAAATATTTTTTTTTGTATAGGATTAGTGATTTCTTTTTGTAAAAAGTAGAAGCATAAATAAACTATAATTGGGCCTAATCAGGCTTTGACTTGGAGGTCAAAACCCTAATTTGCAAGTCAACATTCAACCCTCCTCATTTGGGAAGTTGAAACTCTAAATAAGGAGGCCAAGAGAAGTCAACAAATGACCCACCCACAAGCCACATTGATAGCATTTCTCTTCTAGAATTTGAATTTTCTTCTTTCATGGAGTTGGAGTGACGGAGCGGGAAGCTAAAGATAGAGAAGGTGTTTGGCTATATGTAGTGAGATTTGGAGAGTGTCTAGATGAGAGATGAGGCCAACTCAATTAAGAAGGAGATTAGAATTTAGTCTAAGAAAGAGACTAATCTAAAGAGGATTCAAGAACAATTAAGAGGCCAAACATGGTTAGCAATTCTTTACCCTTCACAAGTCAAATTACAAAAGGCGAAAACACTTATGTATAACCTACACAACCACTAGAAGAGGAGAAGAAGAAAGGGAAATCCAAGTTTGAAATACCTTCATACTTGGGTGCCAAGCGTAACAACCCGACTACTACATAAATATTTGTTAATTAATTAGAATTTGCGAGTATTTCTTTTTTTTTTTTGTAAAATTAACTTTTCGTAGAGAAAATATAAACCAAGATATCATTTCACATATATAAATGTATTTCAATGTTTCACATCTTTTGTAAATATTCATAATATATTACAAATGACATATAAGTTTACAACGGTAAGAGTTCCACATCAGAATATAGAACTATCTATTTTATATATTCTAAGACATTAAAACTTGGTTCTTCATAAGTGAATAATCCAGAAAATCTTCAAAGATTCTTTCATGAAAACTCTTACTGACAGGTTCTGCTTCTACTCGTACAACAAGCATATATGAAAGAGAAACATGAAAGGAGTGAAGTCTTTATAAGCCTCAAACATTAATCTTAATAAACCTTACATCAAAACCTTGGTACAATCATAATTATTTTCTCGAGAATTCTAGCCATATGCCAATAAAAGAGATATATATACTCACTACCTAACCTTGGCAATGTTAAGCAAGTGTCAAATAGTATCAAGTTTGGCCTGTAAAATATCCTAGTCCAGGCACTATTATGAACTTTCCAGATATTCACCTACTTGAAATATTTTCTTAAATCCCACCCGATCCCTACCTTTCATCCCGTAGTGTACCAAACTGTTACTTCCCAAAAATAGACACTCATACATTACCCTGGTTTCAACACTTTGAAACCTAGAAAGCTTTCACAACAAACATACTCATGACATTTTCAATAATCACGTAACATAATAACCATCAGGTTATGTCATATTTATTAAAATTCATCAATTGTATACAACATTCAAATAGATACAACTAATAAAACATAATATATAGGTAACTTCTTTTATCCAAATTCATAACAAAATACATACTTTTACTTTATATGTATTTATATAATAAAGGATATTTAAATTAATAGAATAAAATAATAATTAAAGTAAGAACTTTGAATAAATATAGTTCTTATAAATTTGGAGGCAAATTAAATAAAATAAATAGGACTAGTGCATAACTGGAGATAAAATAAAATAAACAGGACCAGTGCGTAATTAGAGATAAAATAAAATAAACAGGGCAGTGCATAACTGGAGGTAAAATAAATAAATAAAATAGGACCAATACGAAATTGGAGATGAAAATAAATAAAATAAACAGAACCAGTGCATAACTCGAGATAAAATAAATAAAATAAAGAAGATCAGTGCGAAACTGGAGATAAAAGAAATAAAACAAATACAACAGTGCGAAACTTAAAATAAAATAGATTGAACCAATGTGTAACTGGAGATAAAGTAAATAAAATAAATATGACCAATGCATAAGTGGAGATAAAATAAATAGGATCAATATCTAACCGGAGATAAAGTTAATAAAATAAATAGAATCAGTGCCTAACTACATATAAAGTATATAAAATAAGTAGGATCAGTGCGTAACTGAAGATAAAATAAATAGGACTAGAGTGTAACTGGAGATAAAATAAATAAAACTAGTGCGAAACTGGAAATAAAATAAGTAAAATAAATAAAGCCAATGTGTAACTGAAGATAACAAAAGTAGAAAAACAAAGAGAGTAAGATAATATATAATTCAAGATGGTTAAAATAAATAAAAGATTAATAAGACACATAAGTTTATTAAAATTAGTATGAAAAGAGCTTAACCTCACTTTTTCCTTACCTTTAAATAGAGAGACACACTAGAAATCAAGTTACAAATTCTTGTAGAAGATTGAAGAGTTCCCTTATTTTAAATTCCCTTTTTCTTTCCCTATCTTCTCTTTCTTCCTCTTTCTCTCTTTTTCTTTCTCTTTTGTCTCTCTTCCTTTTTTCTTTCTTCCTTCCTCTCTTCTTCTTCTTCTTTGGGGATACATTTTTCGCATATTACTTTCGAATTCGTATGTTGCGTCACTTTCTTCTTGTTGGCTCCACAATACTTTACAAAAGGTATGTCCTTTTCCAAAAGTTGTTTAATCCTTTGATCCCCAATCCTTACCGAAAATACATCATACGTAAGATTTTCTTGTATTTGTACTATATCAAGCTCTATCACATGAAGAGGGTCATGAATATAGTTACGAAGTTGGGACACATGAATGACATTATGAAGTTTTGAAAGGTTTGAAGGTAAAACAATTTGGTATGCGACATAAACTATTCGTTTAAGGATTTGATAAGGACCAATGAATTTGGGTGAAAGTTTCTTAGATTTGAGAGCTCTACCAAACTCGATTACAGGTATAACTTTCAAGAAAACATGATCCCCTTCTTGAAACTCAAGGGATTTTCTTCGTTTGTCATGATAACTTCTCTGTCTATCTTGAGAAGTTTTCAACTTTTTCCTGATTATTTTAATTTTATCAGTTGCTTGTTGAATTATCTCTGAGCCTAAAATTAAGAAATTTCCATTTTCATATAGACACAATGGGGTTCGACATTCTCCCATATAGAGCCTCGTATGGGGTCATTCCTAGGTTTGAGTGGAAGTTGTTGTTATAAGTAAACTCTATAAGTGGTAAAAATTGATCTCAACTTCTAGTTTGTTCTAAGACACAAGCTCTCAACAAGTTCTCTAAAGATTGGATGGTCCTTTCGGACCGCCCATCAGTCAGGAGTGATAAGCTGAACTAAATCCAACTTTTGTTTCTAAAGGTCTTTGTAAACTGTCCCAAAATCTAGAAGTGAAACAAGGATCCCTATTTGAAATTATACTAGAATGTATACCATGAAGCCTAATAATTTCTTTTATGTACAAATGAGCTAAATTTTCTAAAGAAAACTTAATGTTAATAGGTAGAAAAGTTATGAGCAGATTTTGTTAATCTATCTAAAATTACCCAAATTGCATCATGAGTAGACACAATCCTTTGTAAACTTGTTACAAAATCCATGGATATGCTTTCCCATTTCCATTTTGGAACATTTAAAGATTGTAGCTCTCCATAAGGTTTCTTGTGTTCTACTTTTGTTTTCTGACACACTAAACATTGTGCAACAAACTCCACTACTACCTTCTTCATCCCAGGCCACCATAACATTTTCTTCAAGTCTTGATACATCTTGGTGGTACTCGGATGTATACTCAAACTACTCTTATGAGCTTCCTCCATGATTAAATTTATAAGGTCTTCATTTGCAGGTGTACAAATTCTATCTCTAAATTTGATGATTCCATTAGGATCTTTATGGAATACAAGTTAAACCATCATTAAATGGCTATGCAAAGAACAAATCAGAGGCAGGGTTATCTAAATTAAATCCTTATCTTTAAAATGAAGATATGTACTACTAAAGGTTGAAGCATATAATAATGAAAGAATCCACTACCAATAAATGAAGTCACTTCTGTCTGCCACAAACTCCATTATTGAGATAAAGTTATCAATGCATAATAGTTAAAATTTGAATTGTTAATACGTAATTATTAAAGTTTGAATAATTTGTTTTTGTATTTTGTCTTCTAGTGAAGAACCTTGTCTATATAATGAAAGTCCTTAGTCTCCATGTAATAAAAATATCATTACATGTCTCTATACAAGGAAAAATCAGTAATAAAAATGAAAAACAACGACCCTCTCATCTCAGTACAAGGTCAGTTCAAAAATCAAAGGTTATGATCCTCTCATCTCAGTACAATATCAAAATGAAGAACAACGACCCTCTCGTCTTAGTACAAGGTCTTGGCCTCTATCCATGTACCTATTTTATTTTAAAAACTGAACATAATTAGTGTTTTTGTCCTTACTTATCTTTTACTCAGATAATCTGAACTTCTTAAAAGTTCAGATCATTTGGTAAAATTTAAGTAAGGAGAGGCAGTTGTCAACACCCAATTTCGTCTGGGCAAATAGAGGTATTTTAAAATAAAAAAATGAAGAAAATTAAAATTAAAA
>Ga0209700_105132_pt1:0-5000 | contig 22526 bp, 13 predicted proteins | sample SiratroredBW_FD_187528 | JGI IMG/M metagenome (GOLD analysis project Ga0209700, IMG submission 187528) | Root nodule microbial communities of legume samples collected from California, USA - Siratro red BW (SPAdes) (version 2) | ecosystem: Host-associated > Plants > Roots > Nodule | place... | reverse complement strand
AACATGCATCACATATCTTAATATACATCATACATTTACACATGCATCATATTTCTTCAAAGGCATTCATACTACATTCTATAACATGCTTTTTCCTTGGGAGGAATTTTGAAAATACATATTAAATAAAAAAATAGAGTTTTATGCATTCTTCATGCATTCTCATAAAAAAAAGGAAAAAACGAAAAAGAATAGAGCTTTATGTATTCTCTTAAAATCAAAACTGGAAAAATAGAGTTTTATGCATTCATCTCAATCAAAACAAAGAAAAACTAATAAAAAATAGAGTTTTATGCATTCATACATGCATCCTCATTCAAAAAAACATATAGTTCTCATTTCCAAAAAAAATAAAGAAAAATAAAATAGAGTTTTATATATTGATTCATGCATTCTCATTCAAAAATGAAAAATGAAAAATAAAGTTTTATGTGTGCATCTATACATTCACTTAATAGGATTTTATGCATGCATCTATGCATTGTTTTTCAACCGAAAATAAAAAAAATAAAAAAAGAGTTTTTATGCATTCATCTATGCATTCTCATTTTCAAAAATTAAAAAATAGAATTTTATATTTACATTCTAAAAATGTAATACCCTAGAAAATAGCTATGGAATAAAAACTAACCTAGAATTTAATTTTAGAGATAAATAAGATAATACATATGTTTTTAACAGAAGAGTTGTTTAAGTAAATAAAAGATAGTTATTTACTTTTTATTTTTATAACAACCACCAACTCTCTCTCTCTAAGAAGATATTCTGTTTTATTCTAATAAAAATCATAAATTATCTCTAAGAAGATATTCTGTTTATAAAACTACCAACTCTCTCTCTTTCTTTAAGAAGATATACAATTTCATTTTTATGAAAACCACCATCTCTAAAGTAATTTCTCTTTAAAGTTTTCTACCTTCCCTCTAGATTTGTGATCTCATAGGTTATCAGATTGACAATCAGAGGAAACCCCTAGATTCCTAGCGTTGACTAGATCAAAAGTGTCCGATTAGATTCTTGAACAGAGTTAGGTTGCTCGTGATTTTAGGATTTTTGAGTATCTCTGCTCTATAGAGGTAAGGGAAGTTAGTTGCATGTTTTTTATTTAGATATTTTAATTACTTGTCTTTTGAAGTTGGGTAAGGGAAGCTAATTTAAATGTTTTTAATGGATATTTTAATTACTAATCTTTTCAATGTGGGTGAGGGAAGCTAGTTGTATGTTTTCTTATAAATGTTTGTCTCCTTCGAAATATAAATTTATTTAGAATTATGATATTTTGTGAGGGAAGCTAGTTGTATGTTTCCTTATAAATGTTTGTCTCATTTGAAATGGAAATTTATCTAAAATTATGATATTTTGTAAGGAAAGCTAGTTGCATGTTTTTTATAGATATGATAATTACTTATTTTGTGAATTTCGGTAAGAGAAGCTAGTTTGACTATTTTTTTCTATATATTGTAATTATTTATTTTATTAAATAAAAATTTGATGAATTTGATTTGAATTTAAATTGAATGACTGTTTATGTATTGTATGATGTAGTATCAATGTTTGTGAATGATGTGGTGTGTGATTGAGACTACCCGTATCCTGACTCTACTAGTCATTGGAATCATAGATGACGATGACTAGGTGGTGAGAGTCGAAGGAGGTTCACATCCTGACTCTACTAGTCATTGGAATCATAGATGAAGATGACTAAGTGGTGAGAGTCGAAGGAGGTTCACATCCTGACTCTACTAGTCATTGGAATCATACATGAAGATGACTAGGTGGTGAGAGTTGAAGGAGGTTCAATCCTGACTCTACTAGTCATTGGAATCATAGATGAAGATGACTAGGTGGTGGGAGTCGATGGATGTTCATATGACTGTGCCACGGTGTGAAAAAGAATCGGTTAGACCAGACCATATGGATTAATAGATTCACATGACTGCGCTACGGTGTGAAAAATAATTGGTCAAACCAGATCATGTGGGTTAAAGGATTCATATGACCACACTACGGTGTGAAAAAGAACCGGTCAGACCGGATCATACGGATTAAGTTTATATGACCGCGCTACGGTGTGAAAAAGAACCGGTCAGACCGGATCATATGGATTAAGTTTATATAACTGCGCTATGATGTAAAAAAGAACCGATTAGACTAGATCATATGAGTTGAAATGTGTATATGACTGCGTTACGGTGTGAAAAAGAACCGGTTAGACCAGATCATATGGGTGTCTAACGTGTGTGATGTGTTAATGATATTTGAATATATGAGATGCGTTATGAAAGCTTGATTTGTTGTTGTTTGGTTGAGATAGAAATTTAATATATAAAAATAATATTTTTTTAAAACTCTCTAGCTTACCCTTATTTTTGTGTGGTGTTTGTTTTGTTTTTAAATCTGCGATGATCGTGTATATTACATGTGAGCAGAGGATTTGACAAGTGGTGTGAGTCTCAAGTGAATTGTTGGAGAAGATTTATTTTATTTGTAATTTTACAGATATTTTTATTAAATCTTATTTGGAGAAGTATATTTTGAAATACATGATGAATATATAGATTTTTATATTTATGTCTATTATATAATTTCTATGCAATAAAGTTTCTATTACATGAAAAATATGGGATGTTACAAAAAAAAATCGAAAATCAATAATGAAAAATAAAGTTTTATGCATGCATTCTTATTCAATCAAAAATAAAAAATATGCATTTTCATATCATCATTCATTCAATAAACAAAAATGGAAACTATGCATTCCATACATACATTCTCATAAATCATCATGCCTTCATAGGATTCCATGTATATGTTCATGGGCTCTCAATACACTCATGCATCTCTTCCTAACTGCCCATATCAAACAAAAAAATCAAGAATAACAAAAATGAAAATATTGCATACATTCGTGCATTTATGCACTCACTTCACTTCTTTCCAGATTTATTTTGAGACCCTCTTGATGTAGTCATGGTCTTAACCTCACTTTTTTCAAAATGTCATTTGAGACCCTCTCGACACTGTCAAGGTCTTCACCTCACTGAAAAATAGAAAGACAAGGGCAAATACAATTATTTCTTAAGATTTTTCTTGAAAAAAATATGAAATAAAATAACAAAAAAATTATTTTTTTAATAAAAAAAGAAAGGAAGTCAGCATATAATGATTACACTCTCTTTTGAAAATTTGTAAATATATTATCCTTTTGAAATTTTGTACATATATAAAAAATTTTATACATATTTTTTTGTTTTTGAAAAAAAAATACCTTTTGTACATACATTGTCATTGAAAATGTTTTTGTAAATACATTCTCCTTTAAATATTTGTGAAAAAAAAAATCTTTGAACATACATTATCTTTTGAAAATTTGTTAATACTTTTCTAAAAAAAATAATACATTTAAGCATAGATTATCACTAAAAAGATAACAAAAAATAGAATTTAGAGCATCCATTAATGCATATGATTAATAAAACTAAAGAAAATAATTTGGAGCATCCATTCATGTATTACCATTCAAGAAAATAAAATAAAAATGAAAAAGTCAAAATAAAATCAAAGAATAATTCCATGCATTCATGCATGTATTTGCACAGAAACAAAATCAACTAGTGAACATCTATGTATACATTAACAAAATCTCTTATGTGTAACAACCTAGAAAATATGTCATCTGAGTAGAAGTGGTAAAAGTGGAATGAACATTTGATTATTATATTATTAAATTGAAAACACGTATTTATAGGAAAAGTTAGTAATCAAGTCTCATTCCCACGTGAGCCACCATCTCTCTAAAACCCCTAACCTCTTTTCCTCTGACTTCTCTCTAAATCTCTGCTTCCATACCTCATCAGTTTCTCAAGCAGAGCCCACCGTTGGACTCGTGGCGGAGAATAGAGCAAGTCTATCCGATCAGAACATCCGTTAGAATTCGAGTTCCTGAGGATCTTAAGCTTTTGATAGTGTTAGAGAGAACTTTCACTGCGATTAAGGTAAGGGAAGCTAACCTTAATGCTTGTTTGATTTACAAATTTAAGTCTTGAATAGAGAAGTTAATGATTGTAGTAATTGTACAATTTGTATCTGGTAAAGTTTCCTACAGGTCTGAAATGTTGAATTGAATGTTGCACGTATGAGATAGTTGTGTGAAAATTGATGATATGTTGATCTGTTGAATAGATAATTTGTGCTAGGGTAGATCATTCATTGTGTATGTGGCTTGATTTTCACCGAATTTAGTCATCTGAGGCATGCATGGTAACTCTGATATAGTGAATTCTGTTGATTTTTCTGCATAATTCGCCCAGGCGAGAATAGTTTTAAATAGAAAGTATGCTCTCTGAACTGTTTTCGCCCAGGCGGGAAATTACTCGCCCAGGCGAGAAAGTAGTTCGCTCAAGCGAGGATACACTCGCCCAGGCGAGGAAGCCCCTAGAGCAAGTGTACTCTCTGGAGTGCTTTCAGCTAGGCGAGAAATCTTTCGCCCAAGCGAGGATGTATTCTTACCCAGGCGAGAGTATTTTTGCTCAGGCGAAAATAGACCTTGCTCTCTGGACTACTTTCGCCCAAGCAATAAATTTTTCGCTCAGGCGAGGGGTATTTTCGCCCGAACGAAATTGTTCTCGCCCAAGCTAAAAAAAATAAAAAAATAAAAAAAATAAAAAAAATTTGGCTTTTTGTTTCTGAATGTTTAGCTCTTTGGAATGCAATGTATGTATTTAGTAAAACCAATTAATTGATAATTTAAGTTCAATTATATTGATAGTTTAGTGATTTCTTTAAATGTTGAGATTGAAGTGGAGATTGAGATTTAAAAGTGAATGAATGCATGAGTAGAGATCTATATTGTAATGTGATATTGGTAAGAGTGTTGATAAAGTTTGTCAAAGCCTAGGCATAGTGTTTTCAGGAAAGAAAACACCCGTGTCTGGGTTAGTTAGGAAGTGCATTGTCTAAGGATCGGGTGAACGATTGATATCCTGACTCTACTAGTAGTA
>Ga0209700_105131_pt1 | contig 22527 bp, 13 predicted proteins | sample SiratroredBW_FD_187528 | JGI IMG/M metagenome (GOLD analysis project Ga0209700, IMG submission 187528) | Root nodule microbial communities of legume samples collected from California, USA - Siratro red BW (SPAdes) (version 2) | ecosystem: Host-associated > Plants > Roots > Nodule | place: USA... | reverse complement strand
AAAAAAAAAAAAAAAAAAAAAATTTTTAAAAAATTTTTTTTTTTTTTTTTTCTTTTCCACAATTTGGTTTTGCTTCTTCCTTGTTATCCAATAATCAATTCCCTTCTCTCTCTCTCTTTCTCTCTCCATCTCTATTTTCCTTCTTCCTCTCTACAGTTATTCTCTCTCTAGCTTTTGATTTTCCCTCTCATCGGATCTCTTCCCTGGTTCTCAGCTGGTTTTTGGAACATCCTTTTCCTTAATCCTATCTGATCAATCATGTCTAGCATTTTTAAACCGTGAAGTTTCATTTTTCATTTTTTATTTTGTGTAATTAGTTGAATCCTTTATTCTTTTTCATTTATAATGGGGGAACAATAATAACAAAAATAATAATTGATTGTGGCTTGCAGAAAAAGAAAAATCCCAACTTTTTTTGTCTTCTTTGTCGTTTGTGGTTTTTGGAACAGAACCCAGAAAAAAAGATTTTTTTTTATTTGGGGTTGTTGTACTTTTTGGTGGGTGGGATTGAAGATTTGCTGCGATTGTGGATGGTGGGAGAGGGTGAAGAACGGGGAGGGAAGCTGGGGGGTTATGATTGAAGGTGAATTTGGGGAATCGTTGATTTTCGTGTTGTGGTTAGGATCTATTTTGGTGTTCTTGGTGATGGGGATGAGGAATGGTGCACAGAAGCAACAGCTTCTTCATCAGGGTAATGGTGGAGGCAAAACCAGCGGCTTCATTCCTAGTTCTTTTCGTGCTCTTTCTAGCTACCTCAGGATTGTTTCCTCTGGTGCTTCAACTGTTGCGCGTTCTGCTGCATCTGTTGTAGCTTCATCCGTTGTGGAGAGGGATGATGTCCCCGACCATGATCAGGTATGTGTCACTTTTTTTATTGGTGATTTGAGAATAGTTGCTTGATTGCTCATCGCGGTGAACTTGTGGTTTGTATTGATTTAAATGGTAAAGGTGGTTTGTTTGCATTTATAGGATGTTTACTTTTGGTTTATGTATAATTGTTTAATTACTCGATCATGTTTCTGAATGGTTTAAATGACTTCTAATATTAGAGGGCAGGTATAGATTCATTGATTGCTTAAAAAATTCCTTGTTTTTGTGATACAGATATATCTTGATTGTGTATCTGAATGGTCTATATTTCTGCTAATTTTATAGTATAGGTTTAAAATCCGAATCTGGTGTAATTGCCGCTGCTTGTTCATACTCGGTCATTATTACATAGTTCAAAATTCTATACTTGAACTTGTCCCGTGCAAGGTTTAATAAAAGGTTATGGTGCTTTTTATGTGGGATCGTGTTTATTGTATTCAATCAATGTGTGATTTGGGGATAAGAATGCCATTGCTTGGTCATTTTAGCCTACCGAGAGCTCTTGCTGGGTGCGATTAGTGGCTTCCTGCTTGTGAAGTTCTTATTTTTGTTTGTATTGTTTGTTACGAAACGATGCTTTCTTGAATGGAATGTTTTGAATGCTAATATTTAGAAGCAGAGTGCACATTTTTTTGCCTCTGAAAGAGTATACAATTCCAATGGCACATGTGAAACTCTGATGTCGGAAGTTATGGCTGGGTAAACACCTCTATAGAATGGGTTTGAACACCTGATATTGTTCCCTTAGTTTGCCTAGTGTTGTACTTTACTTTGACTACGATCAACCACTATCTGGTAAAGTAGTGAACGCATTCTTGCAATTTTAATTTGCAGGTGTCTTGACACTTTAATATCAGAAAAATTGGTGGTTTGATACTTTTAGGCTTCTGTTTTGTGATTCTGCTAATCTATTTCACACTTGTCTTGCTCTCTTTGATAGTTTGATATGAGAATTTTTATATGTAGATTAAAGTTTTATTAATTTAGCTAGAAACGTGGACACTATTTGGATTTAAGCATCCTGTGTAGTAAGAAATGATGTCATTTGTTGGATAAGCAGGAGTGTGTCACATGACACAGTGTTATGGATTGCATGGTTAGGAATTCATATGAGGTAAAAGGCATTAAGAGTTTTATAAAAAATTTAAGGACACTTTCAATTGATTTGAAGCTAAATTTTGACAGTTATCACCATATTTAACGATGTAACTCTTTTATCTGGCTCTTTCATGGTAATGGAATTAATAGATTTCTTTGTATGAAAAAGTGATGTAATAATCTATCTATTTTTATTGGTTGCGTGAACAGAAAAATTATATGTCTAGTCATGTGCTTTTGGAGATAATGAGATTGTTTCATGATGCATTTGTTCATCTAGTTTTGATTTGTTGTAACGGGACTGCATATTTGAATATCTTAAGTCTGTATATGAATATCCAGAGAATTGCTTTTACATACTCAAATCCACATCAAGTTCTTAAATTACATTTTTTCTTTGCAGTGCTGAATCTGATTTGTTGTTTGTATTATATATTTCTTTTAGTTTCCTTTCTTCTACTGAATACTTGATACTTTTTTCCATTTACATTTTTTTGTATTTCGTGTAGACCTGGTGACTTATTTGAATCATAAAATTTCTATAGGTTATCTGGGCTGGGTTTGACAAGTTAGAGGGTGAGGGTGAAGTTACTCAGAAAGTACTTCTTCTAGGATATCGGTCTGGCTTCCAGGTTTGGCATGTTGATGAATCAAATAATGTCCGTGACCTTGTATCCAGACATGATGGTCCTGTTTCTTTTATGCAAATGGTACCTAATCCAATTGTATCAAAGAGATCTGAAGACAATTACAGAAACAGTCGCCAGCTTTTGGTTGTTTGTACAGATGGGTTCTTTGTGGGAGGTAGCAATGTTCAAGATGGGTTGGCCACCCCTAATAATGGGAGCACTTTAAACTCACATGACCAAATGAATGGAAACTATCTGCCAACTACAGTTAGGTTTTATTCTATGAAATCCCAGTCATATGTTCATGTGCTGAAGTTTAGATCAGTTGTTTATTCTGTGAGGTGCAGTTCTCGAGTAGTTGCTATTTCTCAGTCCACTCAGGTATACATTCTAATATATATTCTATACTAATCAACTTTAGAATGTGTTTTGCTGGAATATTTGATGGAATCATTCTTTTGCAGATTCACTGTTTTGATGCTACCACATTAATAAGGGCATATATTTTACTTACCAATCCTATAGTCATGAGTGTCCCTGGTTCTGGAGGCATAGGTTATGGACCACTTGCGGTGGGACCGAGATGGTTGGCTTATAGTGGAAGTCCAGTTGCTGTCTCCAATTCAGGACATGTCAGTGCACAACATTTGACACCTTCTGCCAGTTTTTCTGGTTTTTCTTCTAATGGGAGTTTGATTGCACACTATGCCAAAGAGTCCAGCAAGCATATTGCTACCGGTATTGTCTCCCTTGGAGACATGGGGTATAAGAAACTTTCCAGATACTGCTCTGATACCAATGGTTCATTACAATCTGTAAATTCTGGCTCTAAGGGCGTCGGAACCATTAATGGCCATTCAACAGATGCAGATAACATTGGAATGGTGAAATGCTGTTCTTGATTTTGTGTTTACTTGAATATATATAATGTTGGCTCAAAACAGATGATAAAACATTCCATTTTAGGTTGTACATGTTTTGTACAAATGGTACTTGGATTAAAATATATTATATTGTTTCCAGGATTATATTCATTTTCTTCCAGCATTGTTCGTACAAATCTTGTTTTGAAAATATTAATGTCTTTCTTAAAATTGATTTTTTTGTAAATGCTTTTAAGGCTTACTTTTTGATTTATATATCAGTTTGAGAGTTTTGTTATGGTTGCTGCTGTAGCATTTTATTCTGTCTTTGGCGTAGGATAACTTTGTTTTTGTTCTCTTTCAGGTTATTGTTAAAGATATTGTCTCCAGAAACGTTATTGCTCAATTTCGGGCGCACAAGAGTCCCATTTCAGCATTAAGCTTTGATCCTAGTGGTACCATTTTAGTGACAGCTTCCATTCAGGGTCATAACATAAATGTTTTCAAGATCATGCCTGTACAGGACAATTTGTCAGCTTCTGATACTGGCCCTTCTTATGTCCATTTGTATAAGCTGCAACGTGGCTTTACAAATGCGGTGAGTGCTTGATTGTCCTTTTGTTTAATGCATTATCGATGTCTCTATCAAAATTAATCCACACAAGCAGCATGGACCTATAATAATGTATTGGGATTTTCAGGTTATTCAAGATATCAGTTTCAGTGATGATAGCAAGTGGATTATGATTAGTTCCTCGAGGGGCACTAGCCATCTATTTGCCATAAATCCTCAAGGAGGACATGTAAATATTCAATCCTATGATGATAGTTTTACCACAAAACATAGTGGATTAGGCACTACAGCTAATCACCCCCAGGGATGGTCTCATAGTTCAGCCATGCTAAAGCCTAAACAAAAGAGTTTGGTTGTGGCTGGCCCTCCAATCACTCTTTCTGTGGTAAGCCGGATCAGGAATGGAGCCAATGGCTGGAGGGGCACCGTAACTGGTGCCGCCGCTGCCGCAACTGGTAGGAAGACTTCCCTTTCTGGGGCTGTTGCTTCATCTTTTCGCAGCTATAAAAGTTCGGAAGGGAACAATTCAAAGTATCACCTGTTGGTCTTTTCACCCACTGGTTCTATGATACAATATGCTCTGCGCATGTTAACCAATCAAGATTCAGCTGTTGTCTCTGGATTGGCTCCTGCTTATGAATCCCTTCCACAGGATGATGCAAGATTAGTAGTTGAGGCTATCCAAAAATGGAATATATGTCAGAGTCATAGTCGACGAGACCGGGAAGAGAACATAGACATATATGGTGAGAATGGAATGTCCGATGCCAATAAAATATATCCAGAGGAAGTGGAGGAGGAGCATACCATTGCCCCCAAAATCAGGAATGGAGTGGTTAAAGTTAATCTCTCTCTTGAAGAGAAGCATCATTTGTATATTTCAGAAGCTGAACTTCAAATGCATCAAGCTCAGACTTCATTATGGGCAAAACCTGAGGTATATTATTTCAATCCTGAAACTGTGCTTTTAGTCTCTTATCTTACTACGCCCTTTAGCTGATATTTACATGCATAATTCTTTTCCAACCAGATATATTTTCATTCAATGTTGCAAGAGCCTAACATAATGGATGAAGAAGCTGCTTTGGGAGGTGAATTTGAGATTGAAAGGATTCCAACACGTGTGATTGAAGCTAGATCGAAAAACTTGGTTCCAATTGTGGACTATATTCAGACTCCAAAGTCACAGCAGACAAGGTTTGATGACAAATTAAATGAGTGATTTTCTACCATATTCTTTTGACTTAGTATTTGAACATTGTATTGGTTACTTTGTCTGTTGAAGTTAAATTTTCTTTGGATTCTTACTTTATTATGACCCCCTTGTATGCATGGAAATAGCTTGGTTATTTATGATATTGAAAAGTTATGATTGTGTTACAGGACTTCTGTGGATAGCAAAAAAGATGAGCAAGTGTCACATCATAGTTTGCGGCCATCTGGAAATGGCAGGACTGATGATGGTGATGCTCTTTCTGAGTTTACTGAATGGGATAATCATGTTATGCCTTCTGGAACTGTGAGCTTTGTAAATAACAATGACACCATTAAACCAAATACTCAGCATGAGATTGTAAATAATAGAAGGGAGCGCTTAAACACCGAGGCTCAACTCATGTTTGTAAATAGTGACAGAAAGCTTGAAAATGAAGAATCATTTTGAAGAAACTGGAGTTGAATTTGAATTGAAGGTAATTTGTTTGCATCTGCTTTATACATTGTTTAAAGTTTCTTGGTCTGCACTGTTTACAACACAATCAATCATTTGTAACTCTTAGTATTAGCATAATGCTCATAGGCAACAACCATTATAAAAACCTTGGATACATTAAAATAATGAAAAAGACAACATAGTTCTTATTGTTGTTATCACTAGTGTTTTTTTATTAGTTAATCATTATTTGTATATATAAATTGCCTGTACCAGTATTGTTAATCCTTCATATATGTGGAACTATTTGATATATTTATTTGTATTATTAATGTATACTTTTTTCATTGGCTTTTCTGCTTCTGGGTTTTTAATTCAGGCATGGAAATATTCTTTGTTTGGCACTGGAGGCTTAATTAACAATGTTAATAAAAAATGGTTGGAGAGATAGAGAAGCTTAAGGAGTAGCTTCACTAGCTTCACTATGATGCAAAATTGTGGATACTACCAAGGATTTGTTTCTGTTGAAATTGTAAATAACAGATTCATGTATATCAATAATTAGTTTTAATGTGTAAATAATAGAATCACTGTGTCCCTTCACCCCCATCTTTTCTTTCTATTCTATTAATTAACTTGATTGCCCAATGATGATGATTCTTCTTCTTATTATTAGATAATTTAGTTTGTAGGAAGACAAGGTGAAAAGAAGTATATAATTACAGATAGAGATTATATAGGAAATAAGTGTTTGTAATTTGTAAAGTCTATTTATTATCCAACTTTTATTCTATTTTTGTTAGAGCTTGTTAAACATTTAAAGCTAAAATACCCAATTAACTACAAAAGTGCTATAATAAAAGGACTCGGGAAAAAGTTGATATTTATTAAATATTGAAATCCATATTTTTCTTAATAATTTGACCTAATTTCATTTAACTAAATAGCAATAAGAAAAATAAATTTAAAATGGTGTTGATGATGCACAGAGTATATCCCTGGGATAAGAAGATCGATACTTGATAAGGTAATGATTGATTGGGCCTAAGATATGAGATGTGATGTGACCATTGATGGTTAAAAAAAGTAGAATATGGAAGGGGAATATGTCAAATTTTACAAAAAATAAAACTTTTATTTATTTACTAAACCAGATCTATTTTGAAGAATGTCAAAATAAATTTTAAACTTATATTTTTAAAATAAAATTAATAATATATGTATAATTGATTAGTTTTTAGAAATATAATTTGTAATTTAATTAAGTAAACTAATAATTTGAAATTTAATTTATGTTTTTCAATTTGTTGAAGTTAATTTATTTAGTTTACGAGAATAAAATTATATTAATTATCAAACCATGAACATTTTGTGATTAATTTAATATTATATTTTTAATATTTTTTTAAAATAGTTTTTGTTTAAACTTTATTTAAATAGCATTTGGGAACGCGATTTTGTAATATAAAGTTTACTTTTTTGGGTGGTACTTTGGGTTTTTATGATACGATTCATGTCACTGAATATAACAAAATAATTTATGCTTTTGTAGTATTTACACAAAAGGTTGTAAATAATATCTAAAAATTAAAAAAAAAAAATTGTGATAGTTGTACATATATTCTTATACCATATAAATATTTTTATTTATTAAATGTCATTATTTATAAAAGTGCAGAAATCGTTCCTAGAAATCAGTTTCTGTTTAAGAAACAAATTTTGTCTGTAAAGAAATTTTAAAGAGTTTAGTTTTTTTTTTTTGTAATTTTTTGGTGAATGTTATTTTAAAAAAAAAATCAAATGTTAAAAGAGTCTCTCAATAATAAAACTATTTAAAAGTTAAAAAAGGTTTTTTTTAATAAATTATGTTATCAATAATATACTATAGTTTTTATTTAGAAATATTATAATTGATATATATATATATATATATATATATATATATATATATATATATATATATATATATATATATATAAAGTATCCTTTTGTTGAACTAAAGAAACAAATTGAAGTTTTAAGAGTATAAAATTCCTCCGAAGTGCTTGGTTACATCATATTCCATTATGTTTGATGCATTAAAGTAGGCATGAAATGAAGGTGTTGACTAATTCATTATATTTTTTACAAGTGAAAATAAAAATTATCTTTTCAATACAAGAAATTAAGAGAATTGTAGAAGGATCTCAACTTGAAAATTTTTAATTAAAGGTATCTAATGCGTTAGCATGATCGATTAAACCCCTCAAATATAATAAAATCAACATGTTAATAGTATTTACTAATCAAATCAGGAAATAGGGCAGATATGTAAAGTGCTTCGAAAAATAGTAAAAAAGTGTTTAAATGGGGTGTGGTCCTAAATTATTGACAATAAAAATTCATCATTATTTTGTCATGGAAAATTTCTAACCTCAAATGTTATAAATTACTTGCCGGAATGAAAATGTTGTCTTTTCAATTACGTGCAATACATAATTACTAATATTTGTCAGTTGGAAACTATATGCCAACCTGTGTATTATCTAAAACCAATCACATATTCTAATATATATAATCAAGATTTACCATATATTTGTATCGTGGAAAGAAAAAAAAAAGTAGATGAACGAGTGAAAAAATTATAATAGATATTGATGTTAATGAAAATAATTTTATTTTTTATTTTTATTTTAATAATATTATATTGATTATTTATTTTATTATAATAAACAAAACTCATAAATATTAATAAAAAGTTAATGATGAAGTCATAATTAATTTTGTCTTCACATAATTAATTATATGTTATTTTTCGGACTTTATTTATATATTTATAGGAAAAGTAATTTGAAAAAAACTATCTTATGTTTACACTTTATTCATAAATTAGTGGTCTTTTTTATTCTCATTATTGGAAAGATGTGAAATAAATTTTTTAATTTTAAATTGTAACTTTTATTTAATCATTAACTATAATTATTTTTTTATAGAGAAAATTATATTCTTATTATGATTTATTTCTTTTAAGTTAAGATCTATCGTATTTATGAGAATTGTGGTTCATTAGAAAGTTTTTAAAAAGGTTTAGAAATATTTTCAAATATTAAAAAAGTGGCATTGGAAAACAAAAGATGAAATATTTTTTTATTTGATAATAAAATAATAGTCTAAAATTCTTATTAATTGACTCAGGACATCCCATGTGACCTGCAAGGTTGGCCTTCGAGTGATTAAGTTAGTTTTAGATGTAAATACACAATCTATTCCAATTTTACGAGTCTTTCAATCGGTTTGTGGCCACTTTGGCCTATGAATGGAAAGCCTTTATTTCAATACACAATCTCTCAACCTTGAGTCGATCAATGCGAAAAGGCTAAACAATCTTTTAGAAGATTTGTAGGTTTCTCAAGCATCATGTCGCTTGAGGAGTTTGTATATGAACTGTCATGTCTCATTATGTCCATCCACGTGGATACATTTTATTGGCTCGCCTTCAAAAAGATTACAAATTCCAAATGGTTACATCATTTCTTCTATTCTTCACAATGTTTGGTCATTCAAACTAAAGTTGAAATTGAAAAAGCTCTTTATTTCTCCATTTCTCCCTTTTGTGACAATGAGAACACATTTAAAACTTGTACAACTCTCTTCATTTTTACATCATCTTTGTTATGTAAGCCTAGTTCACCTATGTGCCCTACTCTTACACATATGTTGAATTGAACTTCTAAGTGTTTATTATTCTAGGTTTGGTGTTTGTGTTTCTGGGTTTTTTAGGTCTAGCATTTGGTGCTTTTTATCTTTAGCATTTAGCGTTTTTTGGGTTTATCGTTTAATATTTTCTAGGTTTAGCCATTATGTAGTTAAATCTTGCTTTTGCTTGTCACCTTAATGGCAGTTTACAATGCTTCATATCCTTGAGCTAAGATGGAGTTGCCAAGGGAAACTTCAGGTTACACAAACTTGAAAAAGATAAAAACCTTTTGTAACCTCCAAGTCATTAGTAAGACTTTTGAAAAAGATATAATTCTCCAAGCTTGTGAATTGGAAGAACCAATATGTAAAAACGAGGTTGATGATTAGGAATGTAGGTTTGACTTTTTCTATGACATTGTTTTCATAAACTCGGTCTTAGGTTGCCCTTTGATTTATTCGAGAAAGAGGTATTAACTATTATGAATGTCGCTCTGACTCAACTTCACCCTAGTAATTGGGCCTTCCTATGTGCCTTCCACATCTTGTGTATTTTTGGCTTTTGCTTGTCCATTAGTTTGACGGTGTTCTACCGAGATAAAAACTTATTGTATCTCCAATTCTTCGCACATTTGTCAAATATTGTTGCTTGTAAATTGTGTCCTATTGTCAAATATAAGAGATTTTAGGACTCTGAACTGAAATATAATATTCTTCCATATGAAGTTTTGAACCTTCAATGTGAAAATAATTGCTAGAGTTTCTACCACGATCCACTTAGCGAAATATTTCTAGGATGTTGATGTCCCATGTGTGAAATGGCCATGGAGTGTAGGTTCTCAGGAGGATCAAGATACCAATTGGCATGCCTTTGGCATTTGTTGCATTTCTTTGCATAGTCTATGTTGTCCTATCTCAAGGTCGACCAATAGTAATTGACACGAATGACTCTGTGTGCAAGGGATTGTCCACTTACGTGACTGCCACATATGCCTCCGAGAAGTTCAGTCATAATATGATCGACTAAGGTCTTGTTGAGGCATGACTTGGAATACTTGTGTTGGAAGATGTAGCCATCCACCATCGTGAACCTAGAAGCATTTTTCCGTAGCTCCTTAGCCTTACGTGGGTACGTAGGCTTTATTTTGTAAGTGAAGAACCGTACTATAGGGGTCATCCATCTTTCTTCTTTGAAAAGTTTTAAAATTATGACATGTTCTTGTTCTAGACCTCCTATTGTCACTCTTGGAACAATCAAGGTTCCTTATATGATTGATCAATGGCCACCTGATCTTTTGGTGTTGGCTAGTTTGGACAGAAGGTAGGTTCGAGTATTCTAATTGCTAGGAACATAGAGTAATTCAAAGGATTCAAAGGTACATACCTCATATACTAAGTTAGGTGATGATCAATTGCTTAAGATTCTCCCAATATATGTGGCTCACTTAAGCATATTCTGAGTTCAAAATGCACCTTTCATTGGAATATACCCTCTGAACGACATTTATCTCCCTACCCAACGCTTTGAAGTGAAGTTTTGGGGGGCTCTCTACCTTAATTCCACTCAACACTAATATCATGCATTCAACAGACTTCCTGCGTTGAGTCAAATTTGATAAGATACTTCTTCCTTCTTCTACTGCATCAAATTCATGTAAACACAAGTCATGAAATTCAAGTAAATATTCTAATTGGAAACATTCCAAAATTCTAAGTTGGTGACAATTTTGATTTGCAAGAACTAATCCCATTTTTGCAATTTAAGTGCCTAAATCAATACTAAAGACAAATAAATTTGACACTTATCACCAACACTTCTCTCCTAGGTACACATAATGAGGGACATGTGTAACTCTTCCTCTAGGCGATGTAAGGGGCATATCACCTTTCTATAGGTTGTTCAACCAGGATGGCCTCGTCTCTCCTTGATCTCCACTCATTATAGGGTTTTTTTGACTTCTACTAAGACTCAATGTCGCTTTTCTTCAGTCGTTTAATTCCTCATCAAGTTTTCAACCTCGATGTGCGATGATGCTCTTACTTGAACTTTTGTCATATTTTCAGCCCAATTGTAAATCAAGGATTCACCAAAAGGATTTGCTCGTCATCCTTTAATGAAAGCACCCACAAACATTTCTTTGATAGGTGGGTGGATGCACTATGGTGTCACAAAAGCGATTGAGGTATTTTTTGAGGGGCTCATTATCCCTTTGTCAAATGTTGAAAATATTTGCAGCCTTTGGGAGTTCTTACAGCATTTGACACAAACTGCTCGAGGAAGGAAGGAAGTAACAATCTGGAATACTATTAAACCATTGTAATAACTTCCAAAATAGTCCCTTTGAACATCTTACATTAGCTAGACAACATCCAATCCTCCAAAAATCAACATTTATGCTCATAAAACTTGGAGATGTTAGATCCGACAAAATAAGTGATCTTCGATAGCATATAGTGTGGTGGTATGGATTCATCCTGAATTTGTTGAGAGAAAAGTTGGGTGTAGGGTGGAACTATGATGGAGTTCCACCACATCTTCCTTTGGTTGACTATCTATTGACACATTGTTTATATAACTCAACATTGGCTTTTAACATTTCTTCACGGGCTTTCATGGTCTCTTTCAATTGAAGCCTGAACTCTTTGCTTCTTGTCGCAAAGCTTCCTTTTTAAGTTGATATTTTTTTACTCCAGGCTTCATCATTCTCTTGCAACAGATTTTGAGAGGGTAAGAACATCACTTTCAACTTCTGGTTAGGTTGTTTGTCTGAGATTTCTCATCTAAAGAGAGAAAGATGGATAACACAAAGTTGGTAATGAAAAAAGTTTTATCTTATCGCATACTAAAGCCTAATGTTCTAACTAAAAATAAATAAAGAGAAAAATCATTTTTTTTTAATTTGTACGTATAGCATATTATTCTTTTTAACTTAAATATTCTTATTTTTATAACAGAATTATGGTTGATTAAAGAAGTTTTCAAATAAATATAAAAGAAATACCTAAATACTAGAAAAGTATGCATTAGAAAAAAAAATATTATTTTATTTTATTATTTTTATTTAATAATAGAATAATGATCCAAAATTCGTGTTAACGGATCGTGTATGACCCTATAAGGTAAACTTTTAAGTAATCCGATCAATTTTGAATGTAATTTTAGTTTATCGATTTTATATCAATGTTACGAATTTTTAAATGATTTGTGATGACTTTAAGCTATGGATAAAGAGTCGTAATAATACTACAAAGTTGGAACCTTTATTTGGTTGACCCACTATAACATTTCTTTATATTGTAGTACACATTTCCAAATGCCAAGAATTTATAATTCACATCAATTTAAACATTTATTTCAACTACACATATAGTTTGACAATTTAAAGTTAATAGATTTAACATAAAAAAAGTAGATGCCTTTTTTTTATTCTAAAATAATGCTTGATAACAATTTCGTGCTATTGTAGTGTATTTAGTAGTTTTTTTTTCTTCTGAAAGCTTATAGAAAATTAATAAGTACAGGTAATCTTTTAAAAATAAAATAAATTAAAATATATTTATTCTGACCTTAATTTAAATTAAAAGATATTGATGCATAAAAACTATTCATAATCTTGATTTTCTTTTAAAGGTATTAGAATAAATTTTTCAATAACATTAAAGAATCAAGAAGTGGTCTGAAATCTTTTTTTCCTCACAAGATAAATACTTAAACTTAAATTTCACGAAGATAATATACTAACTTAAATCAATTACTCGAATCACAATGATACTAAGCTTTTTTGATTGAAAATTTAGACTTGGTATTTCTTCTAATACAAGTCATTCTCAAGAGATCTTTCCAAGTAGGCAGTGGTCCTTCTTGAATCTTCTTTCTTTAATACTACAAGATATCTTGAGCTTAATATAAAGTTATAAAATAAATAATAGTTATAAATTATCTAGTGCTTTACATTAATTTTAGAAAGAATTTAATTCAGTTCACAAACTCAATTTCATCATTAAGTTCTTTAAGTTGTCTAGTATGAAAATTGATTAAACTAATTATAGTAAAATAAGTGACCCAAATGGTAACACACGATAAGTTTGTAAAAGGCCATTTGATTGCCAAACCCAAAAGATTGAAGTGTGTGTGAAATATGGTGTCATCACAAAACTAAACCTTGATTACAATCTTTCAATTTCAATCCTCTTCAATTCTGAAATTCATTCATACCTTACTCAATCCAAATGTTGTTATCTCGGGAAGTTTTGGTTAAATTTAGTCAAAAATTTATGCTTAAATTTTTAATTTTAATTTTTAGTAATAGATTACGTAAAACCATTGTCTATTATAAAAATAATTATTAAATCACACACAATTTCTCTACTGAAGATCTAATATATTTATTCTATTTATGTAAAATAAAAATAAAAATAATTTTCTTAAAAAGTTAATTAGTCCAATGTAAATTAAATTTAAATAACTCACTCTAATTAATCTATAACTCAATAATTAGGAATGGTAAAGTGAGTCTTGTTCACGGCTGACTTGTCAAGTTATACAATTTTTATGAATTAAAATGGTGCTTTCAATCCGTCAGCCAAACTAACGAGCAAAAAGTGGATCTAGATGAGTTGGATTGTCGTTTTTTGTAAATTAAAATAAAAAAATAATATTTTAAAAGATTAACCTGCGTATATTATATTATTTGGAGAATGTAAACATATAAAATTAATAGAAGGTAAATCACTAATACTTATAAATGAACTTTAAATTATTAATTATACAAAAATAATTTAATATATAAAGGTAATAATTATTTTGATTTATCTAATTAGAGATAATATATAAAGGTAATAATTATTAATTATTTTTGTCCATCAATTATATATTATGTGTAGAAAGAAAATCCCACAAAAAGTAGAGAAGAAATTTGTAGAAGAAGCCCATTTGTGTAATAAGGTCATAAAGGTAGTTTTGTACTTAGGAGACGTGCAAATAAAGTGTTTGAAACCATAGCCAACTAAGTTTAAAAGCTTCTTTGTTTTGGAGTGTAAAATTACCATAAATTGGTCAGTTTTAGCTGCTACAAGTGTCAACAAGAGTGTCTTCAAAGGATCAAGACCATGATATTCTTACGTTACTCTATTTGTCATTCAAACAAACATGGAAAAGAAAAAAAAACATTTTAATTGTGTTTTATGTGATTCAAGATCAATCTCTTGATCTATTCTTCAATGCTACATTTTTCTTAATTTTGGCACAAATATTTATCAGAGTATAAAGTTTTCTTTTTCGTGTATTTTATTTTTTATTATCAGAGAAAACACTTGCACAGTATCAGTTATTTTCATTTGTGAGTTAGTACATCAACTTCAAAGTTGATGTGAACATAAATCAGCATTTAATTTCATGTACAATGATATAAGGTTGTTTGTTACACATCTTATCTTTCACATCTACTAATTAGTATATATATTGGAAAACCTTTTCTACTATTTTTCATTTTTTAAGCAAATTCGTTTTTATTATTTCTGTGCAATTTAAAAATTATATTAAAAATGTTTATTTACTATAATTTCTAATTATACTATATTTTATGTATATTAAAAATCTATTATTTATTATGAACTTTAATTATATAAAAATAATTTCATCTTGCCAAATACACAAGTTCAAATACTAATTTATAAAATATTAAAAAGGAAAAAAATAAAAAAGTAATGAGATAAAGATTTTTACTTTTTGTAATGTAAATATTTTTTTCCATAAATTATATGAAATGACCTTCCACGATAAACGAAAATGAAGATTAAATTATAAGATCAACTCAAAATATATGTAAAAATATTACTTGTTATATTAATTTTTTTAATAAATAATTGTATTTACCTTCCTGATGTTATATTAAAAACACTTATATCTTCTCTAGTTTTAAATAAATGTTTGCTCTCTTATCTTTTTTCCAATAAATTGACACACATATTTTGGTGATTAATGAGATTGGAGAAAAAAGGAGTTTTGATCCAAAAGCGTAGCTTAATGGGCTTCCCTTTCTTCACTTCAAAAACAACATTTTGAGAGCTTCTTATTGTACTTTCATACTTTTTATTTTCAAATTGCTTATTTTGAAAAGACTTATTTATCCATGTAGAGAAATGAAATAGAGGTGCCTGAGGGAGGATGGTGCTGTTGTAGCGAGAGTGGCGGCGTGTTATAGTGGCGGTGGCAGCTGTGGGTGGAAGGTTGGTGGTGGTTAATCGTTGTTGGCCGTCACGAAGTAATCATGGTTTAAAGTTTAGGGTTTACATAATATATTTTTGTGAGAGGTTAGTTTAGGTGGTGTGTGTTTTTTTCATATTATGGAATGCAATTTCTGAAAAATTTCGGAATTCACTTTTTAGATATATTTAAGCATTATTTCGAAATATAATTCACTTCCGAAACAATTTCATTTTCTGAAATAGACTGTTTCAAAAGTATAATTACTTCCATAAGTGACAAAACACACTTCCATAATATTTTTGGAAGACCAATTTCAGAAGCTATTTTTGAAATAACTTTCTGAATGGACTATTTTGAAAGGTTTTTTTACGAATGAAAATGTTTTTAGAATGATCTATTTCAGAAATTGTTTCTAAATTTGGAGACAGCTTTTGAAATATATCATTTCAAAAATATTTTCATTTGCCAAGAAAGCTCCTCACAAGTTACACATAATATCATTTTCCTTTTTCCTTTTTCTATTAATAATAATATACGATAATCATGGTGAGAGGATATATAGAGGTCAGCTACAACTTAAGATTATAGAGGTGGAGGTGAAAGGAGAGGAATATATAGAGGTGTATTACACAAAGGTAAAACAGGCAATATAATCTTTAATAAAGGACAGTTTAGAAAAATAAAAAAAATATGGAGGTGCAGCAAGAAACTGTCCAACAGTCTCCTCACGTTTCAATGTGGGTTGGGCTGTTCATATGGGCCAATCTGATTAGTTTTGAGCACCTAAATCCATATGATTAGTAACTTTTAAATAATTAGTATAAAAAATTACATGTAAAATACATTTTAAGAATCATAATTTCAAATCACTTACTGTCATTCACCAATTGAACAATCAATTCATACTTCAAATAATTCAACAATAAATCAAGATTTACATGCCCTTCTTTATGTTCTTTGTGTACAAAGCTCAATGGCTAGAGTTTATTGGAAAAAAGTCATTCTGACTTAACAATAAATCATGTTGCCTAGCTTTCAACCATTTTCTCATGGTTTTCTTTTTGAGATCTAATTAAGACAAAATAGAGATTTGTTTTCTTCCTCGGCTTTTATATTCCTTATCTTATCCTTTACTATTCTAACTTTTTTTTTCATTAAATTTTATAAAAATAATTTAAAATTTTAGATCTATTAATTAAAAATTATATTTGATCTCCCTTTCCTTAGAACTATACAATAAAATAGAAAAATTTGAAAAATATATGATAAAAAATTGTTTAAAAAGACATCTTATACATGTTTTAAGAATAGTTAATAATAAAAATAAGTGTATAGTAAGTAACAAATATGAAACAAGATAATCTTATAAGATATATTGAATTATTTTAATATTTGTTATAATTGATATAAAAGATGGGAATTTCAACTTCATCATTCATTAACATTACATGGAGTACTTTTTAGATTCTTTTATACTTGTATTGGTATGATTTCTTTAAACGAGAAAGATAATGATATTAATCTCGACAAATCGACTTATAATTAAATCTTACAAAAATAATTAAAATTTTAGACGTGTTAATTAAAAAATATATTTGATCTCCCTTTTCCTATAACTAAATAATAAAATAGAAAATTTTGAAAAATATACGATAAAAATTGTTTAAAAAAACATCTTATATATGTTTTAAGGACAGTTGCTTCATGCACCATATATATTGCTTCCTGCATTTAACAAATGTTCAGTATGTCAACAATCTCTTCATTATTTTTATTATGTCAACAATCTCTTCATTACTTTTATTTTAAAATTTATTTATTAAATATTTTTTTTCTCATACTTAGTCACATATACAATTAAGTGTAATCAAGTAAAAAACGGTTAATTTCTCTTTTTTTTTTATAAATATTAACAAACTTTCTCGATAAATAAAAAAAATCTAAAAATATGAAAAAATATCTATATTTTCTTTTCAAGTAACATTGAATTAGTTATAAAAAATTAAATATTTAAAAATAATGTGTTAAACTGAATTTTTAAAATTAATTATATTAAATTGTAAATATCTTAACAATATCAAACATTATTTTTATTATTGTTAAAAAAATAAAATATGAAAGAGATGTTTATGTAAATATGAAAAAAAGAAAAATTATTTAATATATAAAATAACAAAAACATTATTAGTATTTTATATAATATAGGAAACAACTGCCTATTTAAGAATAATTAATAATTAAAACAAGTGTATAATAAGTGAGAAATATGAAGCAAGACAATCTAAGGTATGTATTGAACTTTTTTAATATTTGTTATAATTCATATAAAAGATGGACTTTCAACTTTATCACCCATTACATTACATGGAATACCTTTTAGATTTTAGATTTTTCAAGGCAGGATCTTTGAGGCCATCAGAATCACGAGTGAAGCATCAATTCCAACACTGGAAGCAGACACCATTACCAAAACACAAATTAGGGGACTGAGATTGAAATAGAAAACCTAATTAGAGGAATGAACGAGTACCTGACATTTGAGGGAGGCGGAGGCCAGGAGAAAGCTGAGATGGTGAAGGAACCGTCTCGGACGGTAATGTCCTCGTCGATCAACGGGTAGTCGAAGAGCCGATTGCTGTTTTCCGGGGAAACCATGGCTCCTTGGAATTTTCTTGGAAAATCTTGAGTTTTTGGTGTTTATTTATTTTTTCTTCCTTTGAATTGATTAGGATTATTTTGATTAAAAGGGAGAGTATGATTTGGAATGGGTGCAGTGCAGTGTGGAAGAGAGCACGTTGGAGGGTAGAGAGAAATATATATATATATATATATAAATTCACTAAGAGTTAAATTATAAGCGAGTGTTTATATAAAAAAATAATTTAAAATAAAACAAGTTTTAAAGTGATTTATGTTTGAGAATTGAAAAAAAAATAAAACTTTATTTTAAAAGTGGATAAGTAAAAGCTTAAAGAAATGGACAAGTAAAAATATAAATCTTATCAATTTTAACAAATTTTAAAGTATTAAAAATATTTTTTTATTATTTAAGAGACTTGAAAGAGTATATATAAAAAAAGTTGGAAAGATATTAACTTAGATCTCCCGTTTATTTAAGGAAAAAATTATAAATTAAAAATAGATATAACACAACAGTTTTTAAAATATAAGTTATTGTAATATTTCCCTCAAATAGAAGCCGTAAATTGTATGTTTCAAGTTTGAAACATATAAATTGAATATGAGTTCTTCTCAAATATTGTTTGTCAAAATGTGTGCCAGCTGATATTGGATTTTTTTTCCATTTTAGTATATATTTTTTTACATTAATATCTAAAATAAGTAAAAAAAAAATTGTTTATTAAAATGGATAAATTTTGCCAGTTAGATAGAAATTGAAATTAATGAATTTTTCTACCTAAACATGATTTCAGGCTCCTCATGTTGATAATTTTAATTAAAGACATTAATAAAATTTTTTCTTTTTTTCCAATCATCTTTTAATTATTTGAGACTATGTTTGTTATCTTTAACAATTAACAAAAAATTAATAATAATTACATAATAATAATAATAATAATAATAATAATTAACAAAACTGTAACAAAAAAATTAAGTCATACAAATTGATTTTAAATTAAAACAAAATAATATAATGATAATAATAATAATAATAAGAATAACTTTAATTAAATTCATATAAATTTAATTTAAATAATAATAATAATAATATTAATTTTAATTTTAATTAAATTCATACAAATTTAATTTAAATGATAATAATAATTATTGAAACAATAATTATAATTAAATCCATATAAATTAAATTAAAATAATAATAATAATCTTTAGGGATAATAATGATAATAGTAATATTCTAATAAATCTAATTAAAATAATAAAAATAATAATACTTTTTATAAATAAAGAAAATAATATTTAATAATATAATATTAACTATTCAAGTTGCATTTGCAGGACTATCATTTAACATTTCAGTTATCAAGATGACAAAGACAAAATAAACAGATACTTTAAGTCTTACACTTTAACTATTACATTTTCAGCTATCAAGAAGATAAAATAAATAGATACTCTAACCATTAAAGTATCAACTATTTATGACATCATAAAAAAACAACTTCATCAAATTAAGATATACAAAATAATATAATGATAATAATAATAATAAATTAATAATTTGATTTAAAAAAAATAATGATAAAATATTAAATATTTAATGTGGAAGTAACTAAACTGATTAAATTAAAGTAATGAATTACATAAAATAATAATTGTTTATAGGGACAATTTCCCTTGTTGTGACCCTTATTACGATAATTAGTACATTTTTTTAGCCTATTTAAAATTGGGCTCATCCATTTCGTTATGTATTCTGGTTGTAACTAGTCTTCCGGATTCGCTTCGTCTCAAGTCAGGGTTAGGTATAAGATTTGAACCTGTTTAAGGAGACCAATAATCTTGATTTTGAATTAGATGAAACTCTATCTCGTAGGCCTTGAAAATGTTGTGAACAGTGTAGATAGGGACAACAACACATGCTATGATTTAAATAACTATATGAATAAACTGCCATGACATGTGCACAAGGTAGCCTCAGAGCTTGAAATTCTCCACAATCGCACCACCGTTCATTTAATTTAACTGTGAAAGACATAGGTCGGCATCGTTGGGAAGTGGCCATCTCCTTGACATCAAACTTGGAGCTTTGGCGGTCATATCTTTCAACATGACACATAATAGATTGTTGTTCATTTTTTCGTAAAATGACAGTAATATCTTCTGGATATATGACCTGCTCATAACATGTAGTCAACCTTTGTGCCTCATTGAACAAACCAATCTTTTATTGTTTCAAAAGTTGTCTTCACAAGTGTAGAGATCGGAATTGCAGGCACCCCTCAAAATGGAGTTTATGCATTCTGCCAGGTTTGTTGTCATACGGCCAAACCTTTTGCCTCCATCAAATGCTTGTGCCCATTTTTCTAGCGGTATTTGATCAATCCAAGACACTACCCGTGAGAATTCTGATCGCATTGCAGATAATTTGGCCATGACAGTTGATTGTTTCATATCATATGTTGTGACAATATGAAAAAATAAATAAGGTAAACGACTGAATTTGAAATTAAAAATAAGGAAAGAAAATATACTGAAATGTTGATTAATTGTCGCTTTAACTCAGCATTTTTGAACTTCTTGTTGAAGTTGGAAGCAATGTGTCTTATGCAAAAGACTGAGGAAAGACCATCTTCTTCCCAAGCAACATTTGGAGATTGCAATGTTGACAAAATGACTTTTCCTCTATTAGTGATTAGGCAAATATTTGGTTGAGGAGTGACATATTCGCGTAATAACTAAAAGAACCATATCATTGCTTCTTTCCTTTCTCCTTCAACAATGGCAAAGGCAAGTGGAAATATGTTTCGGTTTCCATTTCGAGATATTGCTGTCAACAAAGTGCCGAGATATTTTCCAGTCAGGAATGTGCCATCTACTTGCACTATAGGCTTGCAGTAGTTGAAGTCGTCAATGCAAGGCTTGAACGCCCAAAATACCCGGTCTAGGATGTTAGTAGAGGGATCCTCGAAACCGTCAACTACAATCGGATGATCGGTATATTGGACAATAGTCCCCGAAAGTGATTCTTGAAGAGCTTGCAACCATCTCGGAAGATGGTTATACGATTTCTCCCAGTCTCTAAATTGCATTGCAAGAGCCTTTTGTTTTGCTTTCCAAGCTTTCTTGTATGACACAGAGTAGCCGTAACGATTCTGAATTTCAGCAATCAAACTTTTAACAGGAATTGATGGATTTGCCTTCACTAAATTGGTCACAATTGAAGCAAAATTGGTCACAATTGAAGCAATTTGTGTTGAGTCCAAATTCACGTGGTCCTGAGTTAAAACAATAGTTAAGCACGTGTGGAGGCTTCAATTTTTTTTATTTCCCATTGTTGACGAATTTTATTGAAAGAAGCCCGTAATCGCCATTAACATCCCTTTCCATAATTTACTCATCTTGGGACGTACCTATCTGTCTTGGACTCTACAACTACAACTGTCTTGGACTCTACAACTACAAATTTGTAGCCCTGATCAATGTGATATTATTTAGCGGATAAAGTTTCCTCTTTTGTGTGAAAACTCATGCCTTCACACAACTCGAACTGAATAGTTTGAGTAGCTCTACTGAAGGATTGATTAGGATGTGTCGATGATGTCAGAATAAAATTGTCATCGTGCTCATCATCTTCACTAAAATCATCAACCATATCTCGGATGATAGGTTCATCGGTCTCATGAAATGTTGAACTTTCTCCGACACTTGACGAAGCCATTAGTAGATGGTGAATGATAGTTGCACTCTGCACCTATTATGATGTGATAAATAATGGTTAGAATGTCTGTTGATTTAGTTGATACTCTAATGGTTATAGTGTTATTTTGATAACGCATGTAATGGTTAGAGTGTCTCTTCATTTTGTCTTCTTGATAACTGAAAACATAATTAATTGTTAGAGTGTATTGATATTGTAATGGTTAGAACATAATTAATTGTTAGAGTGTATTGATACTATAATCGTTAGAGTGTCTGTTCATTTTGTCTTCCTACTAACTGAAAATGTAATAATTAGAGGGTCTGTTCATTTTGTCTTCCTGATAACTGAAAATGTTAATGGTAGTCCTGTAATTGCAACTTGAATAGTTAATATTATATTATTGAAAACGTATTAGGCTGAGTTCAAGAGGGGGGGTGAATTGAACTTTGAAAACTTTTTGATCTTTTTGAAACAGTGAAAACAATTTTAGCAAACTGAAAAGATTTAACGAATCTCAATGATGGAAAATATAATGTTCAGCGAAAATAAACTGACTTCAATTTCGAATGAATTGATTTATTTTACTATCAGAGAAGGCAGTCTATACAGGCTTATC
>Ga0209700_105130_pt1 | contig 22529 bp, 7 predicted proteins | sample SiratroredBW_FD_187528 | JGI IMG/M metagenome (GOLD analysis project Ga0209700, IMG submission 187528) | Root nodule microbial communities of legume samples collected from California, USA - Siratro red BW (SPAdes) (version 2) | ecosystem: Host-associated > Plants > Roots > Nodule | place: USA... | reverse complement strand
ATATCAATTATATTTTATAAAATTCACATTTATATATATATATATATATATATATATAGTTTATTTTTTTATTCTAACTAAGGATGTCACGAATTTCACTAATTTCTGAACTCTAAAATGGTGAATTTTGGTGGTTACACAATTTAAAAAATAAAATTAGGTAATTCTCTTAGACACAGTGCAGTTGCCATCATGTGTTTTCTGTCATTTTTGCACATATTCATTATTGTGTTTTGATAAAGATTCCTCATTCCCTATAAAGTCATGAGAAGAATCCTCTATAAAATAAAGCTTCCATTTTCCTTTAATTAATGTAGTTAATTTGTAAGTATGCACTTAAAAAATAAATAAATAGAAATTTGGCTAATCCTTTCACTGAACTAGCTAGTGATGGATAGTATCGGACAGAAGTGAATCCCCATTACCACTAATTAGATTTTTTTTCCTAATCACATCTTTTATTTGTTTATTGGGTAAGATCCTAATCTAGTATCAAGTTCATACGTGTATTTTGTTTATGCACATTCCTACTAAATAAATAAAATACCTAATACTTCTTATCTTATTTTTTAACTAGAGATAGTTTCTTTCAAAGATAATGTTTGGAGCACTATCACCACTTGTTTTTATATTTTCATTCGTTGATTTTGATTGTTGTAATATAACTTTTTAATACACCACAACCAGAGTTATTTCATTCCTAAATATAAATTTATACACTTTTTACTTTCAAAATAAAACTATTTTTCTCATACAACACAGATATAAAAAATAATAATTACGAACAGCTTTACAGTTTACAAAAAAAGTTAGTTATTGAAAATAAGAATGACATATGATAAAATTATAAAAATAAATAAAAAAATTGCGCTCGCGAAAATCAAATTAAAATTGTTGTGGGTTGGGTTTTTTACTAAAATAAAACAAGGAGCTATATTAGCCTTTTATTTTTAGTTTCAATAACCTTTTAGTAATTAAGCCGAGTAACAAATATCTCTAAAGTTGACCAGTCCACTGAATATTTTTGGGCCTTACTTTCTTCACCTTCATATATTTTATCCTACACCCATAAATATGAAAATTTCTATTTTACTTTTATGAACTGTATAATTTAAAAATTATTTTTTACTTTTAAATTACACATAAGACATTTTTTTATCTTTCAGATTCTATCACTCCAGTTTTTTTATTGAGCTATTTTAACTTCTAGATTACCCAATTTATAAAGGACAAAATGGGAATTTGGATATTTATGCGGTGTATGACGAAAATATGGAGGTGGAAGAAGAAACAGCCCACACTTTTTTATAGAAAGTAAAGCCCATTATGCAGGAAACGGACGGGCACAATAATAATGGGCCTAAACCCAGAAGGCGGAAAAGGGTTTTGGCATATGGATATAAAAGTTGAAGTTAGGATTTGGGAGTGCACCTGTGTAGAGGAATCGCGGCAGAGGAGAGGAAACCGAAACCCTAGAACGGAGGAAGATGGTGAAGTTCCTGAAGCCAAACAAGGCCGTGATCGTCCTGCAGGGCCGCTACGCGGGACGGAAGGCCGTGATTGTGAGGACTTTCGATGACGGAACCAGGGAGCGCCCCTACGGCCACTGTCTGGTCGCCGGAATCAAGAAGTACCCTAGCAAGGTGATCAAGAAGGACTCCGCGAAGAAGACGGCGAAGAAATCGAGGGTGAAGGCCTTCGTGAAGTTGGTGAACTATCAGCACCTCATGCCCACGCGCTACACTCTGGACGTGGATCTGAAGGATGCCGTTAACCCTGACGTTCTCTCCTCCAAGGACAAGAAGGTCACTGCTCTCAAGGAGACCAAGAAGCGCCTCGAGGAGAGGTTCAAGACCGGCAAGAATAGGTGGTTCTTCACCAAACTCAGATTCTGATCCCCTCCACATTTACTTTTCGTAATGTATTCGCAGATCTTATGAGATAGTCTTTTTATGTTCTCTTACATTCGTTGCGCCTTTTTATATTGATACTTTGGCTCTTTAAATTAATTCCTGATGAGCATTTTGTTTTTCATAGTAAGGAATTCGGAGAGACGTCTCTGTTCAATTCGAAATTTTCTCGTTTGTTTTATTAGTACTGCGTTTTGATTGTGATTTTGGTTGTAATTAACTGGATTCTACACAATTTTCACGGAATTAAAGACCGTGTTATAATTGTAAGTTTTAGGGGAATTTACGTATTCGATTAATATGTTGAGATATGAAAAAGTGAATTAGCAATGGGGGAGGTTTGTGGACATTGATTAATACTTTGATATGAAAAGTGAAGTGGCAATGGGGGCCAACCGGCAAACTCCGTCCGTACGTGTCTTACAGTACTGGAATCCAATCCCATCTTCGATCAGAAGCATATCCGTGAACTTGGTGACACTTATAAATAATTGCCCGATTGCATTTCTAACACTTGTAAAAGTGGTACAATCTCTAGTTCAATCTCGTTGATAAAAATATCAATTACTTGTAGGTGTAAACTCCTCCGTTTCTAAGGATTAGTTTTAATGGACCAATCGTTTAAATATTTCACTACGTAATGCACACATGATAAAAGTTAATTTATTTGCAGAAGACAACATTATATGATAAGTTTTTGGATCTGTATTTACTCCGTTTTTGTATTTTATATATACTTTGTACACTTGTAATAATGTTCCAAATAGTCCACATAATTTTTATATTTTTTATTGCTAATAAAGAAACTAGTAATTACTTTAAAAAAATTATAAAAGAATAAATTTTATTCGATGCCGAATTTGTAATTATATCATGTAAATATTTATATGCCTGAAATTGTATTACTGTTCATTTATAAATCTTCGATACAATTTGAAGTTTTTGTTTAGTTCAATGAACCCTTGAGGTGCGCAGAGCCTAAAGAAAATTGGTTAGGAAAGTGTACGCAAGCTTTTAGCCTAATTAGGCCTAAGACGGAATAGTCTAGAACAGTCGAATATTTGGAAGAGTCAAGTCATTCAGGTTTGATGACTTTGGACAACTTCAAGCCACCTGAGATGAAACTCATTGTACTTCACAAAAGTCGCTCGGAAAGAACAATGCATATCTAGAGTTATCACTTCCGATAAAGGACGTAAAGGACGCTCCGAGAGCATGAAACATGCAAAACTACGACTCCTACTATACAACAATTAAGTGTAATATAGAATGATGGAAATTTGAAGAATCAACAACTTATCAATATCCTTTCCACATAAGCATTACTTATATAAATATCCCATGTCCTGCATACCTACACAAATATGCTTATTCTCATTTTTCTGTGATGGAAATTTTAAAAATACAATCCAATTACACTTCTAACACTATGCCAACCAGACTATAAGGAGGGGCCCCTAGACAGTGTCTCTAACCAGCCAGCTGCAATTAGTCATTCTGCACTTCATCGTCCATTCAGCAACATTCTACCTCAATCAAAGTCTCAGTTCTTCCTGAAACACAGAACGCTGAGTTACCCAAAATTCAACATTTGGCAATCAAATCTTGTACTGCCCAAAAAATCCAGGGATGAAACAGAAGCATCTCAATTTATTCAACAAAAATTTTTCTTTAGGGTTGCAGGGGAGAACCCAGTAAATGAGTGATCAAGTGAGTGAAATTACATAAACAACAATGTTTTACACATGCATATAAGTAATTGTAAATGAGTAGGTTCGAAAATGAATGTGATCTGTCCATACCTAAATGTATCATCACAAAAGGAAATCAAATTTAAGTAACATTATACAACAGAATCACGTTCAGAACAGAGCATTTCAACTTGAAAAAGTCAATGTTACTTAAAAACCTAGTGGAGGGAAATAACAGCCTCCCAGTGCATGCTCATATTTACAAAGCATGACATAAAGTCAAAATCTGAAGGATTACTTGAAGAGTTTCTCTGTGATATTGTTCAATCGTGCAACATCAGCACCTACAAGAACATCGGCCTTTTTCCCATTCTGAAAGAAATGAAGTGTAGGCTGCAGAAGGTAAAAACATTGTTATAAGTTATAACCATTAAGAGGAGGTATATTACAGTGAAGCGTTTACGATAAGTTTGCAAGGCCAGAGATAAAGCACATTCTACGGTGTACCCACTGAATATTAAAAAAATGAGAAATTACCACTTCAGTCAGAGAAGAAACAAATCATAATCACAGATTTACAGTCTGAAATTGCCAAAATCTTCAGTGACACAGATTAGTGGAAATTTAAATTGATAGAGCATATTTAAGTCAATTGACGATGATAACATAACTTACCTAACTGAGCGTGTGTACAAATTAAAACTAGGTCTTAGAATAGATATTCAAGTGGCCTAAGTTTGCATTGAATTTAATCAAATTTTCAACCTAACTCAATTAAACTTGATTGGGTTGGATTGGGCTAAGCTTACCCTTTTCTATTTAACAACTCAATCCATCCCAACCCAAGCATAATTGGTTTGGGTATGGGTTATCAGATTGAGTAATTAAAAAACCTTATCACCTCATAACAAAGAAAAATACCTCAAAATAAATAATTTTAATACTTTTTAATTCTTATAAGCTAAGGACAATACTAATAACATATACATAAACAGTCATTCTAAAAATACTGAAAAGTCAGAATACCAATCATAAAATAATATTCGTAACTATGTTTCGCAACTCAGTGAATGGGGTCCCAAGGCAAGAAATTATAGATAATATTCTACAATGACATTGATATTTATTTGTAATATCATGTCCGAGACGAAATGGTTATCCCTGGTATTCATACAACTATTCATATAATAAGACATAAAATTGGTTTTACATATGGTAGATTTATTACATAGTATTTTTATTATATAGTTGGGTTGGGCCGGGTTCATTAGGTTTAAAACTCCCTAACCCAATGTTAATTAGAAGCACTGAAAATCCCAACCCAGCCGAATCCGTAAAAATGTAATTGGGTTGAACTGGTTTGCAAGGGCACAACTCGCTTACACCCCTGTACTAGAATGAGCATGACATCTTTTTGATATAGAAGCTTGAAGTTAAAGTTTTGATTATTACAAACTTGAAGATTTGATGCTTCTAACTACAATATGCTATGTTGCTGATGATGCTAGTGTTGAAGATGTAGATCTTATGTTTGATCTTGGGTTTAAGTTGTAATCTATGGATTTGATCATGTTGTAAGTGCTTCTTTTATCTTGATTTGATCATTTCTTAAATTGGAAAGCCTTTAAGAGTGTTTTGGAGACCTTTGTGGTTTTTAGTTTTGTTTTAATAGATTAAAATGTGTTTAACCTGTTAAAATGTTGTTGAATTTGTTGGAAAAAGCAAGGAAGAACATTTGAATCAATTAAAATGATGATTTAATCAATTACAATCACTTAAAACCCAAAACTGTCAATTCGACTGTGTTTTAATCTATTAATACGAGCTTTTCATCCATTAAAATCACTTATATCTTAACTCTTAGTTTTGTTGTTCTGTTTTAAACGATTAAAACCACTTAAAAGTGATTTTAATAGATTAAAATATCGCTTTAACCAATTAAAACCCCAAGACCTTATTACTAAGCTTTGTTTTAATCGATTAAAACTATTGGGTACCAAAATCTTTAAATCTTTCTCATTTCAAAACCAAATGATACGAAATCAAAAACCATTATATCTGAAAACATTGTCAACTAAGAGAGACTTTGACTTGAGATTAAAACACTTCTTAAATCCTTGGTTTAAGAAGTTCACATTGTGATCACCTTTATATTTTTTCTTCGCTGATGTCTTATATCTTTGTCTAGGTGATCTTGTTCCTTTTTTCTGTAATTTCTATGGTATATTGATCTTAACTAGGGTTGTCAAGAGTGTAGCCTACGATAGGGTTTTACAAGTGTTGGTAAAGATCTTGTATGGTTCAAGATCTTGTGTGTATTGTATTTTCTTGTTTTCTTGAGGGGTTTCTTGTAAAACTTGAAAATACAATGGACTAATCTAATTAGGGTGATTTAGTAATCGAATGTAACTCTTGTGATAGAGTGAATCAGCATAAATCTTGGGTCTCTCTCCATCTCTCTCTTCTCTTTACCTGATATACTTGCATGTTGTACTTATCATATATCTTGTATCTATATTCTTGCTTTAAATTGATATGTTGTGATGTTGATCAATCAATTCAATAATCATTTATTATCCTACTTCTGAAAATTGGTGATAGTTCAATTCACCCCCTTCCCCTTTATGGCTTCACCACTTCATTAATGAAATCATAATCCACTAACAGCGATGCTTAGCAAATACATTAAAAATTATCAAATCAATAATAGAAAGAGAGAAAAGAAAACAAAAAGTGGGATGCATTAATAGAAAAAGGCAAATAAACAGCGGGAGAAGTTTCAAATTGATGATGAATGCCTAATGTGATTCACAAGCTACAACCAGATTATATTGTACACATGTGCAAAAAAAGGTTTATCACAACACAACAAGCACTATTTGAGCACAAATTTCTAACAAAATGTCAGATAAATTACCACAGATGTAATCTGCAATTTGCCCAATGTGCCTTGAATTGCTTCCTGGGAAAAGTGAAAGCAAATGTTTAAGCCACCTTGATACATGGAAACTTCTCGATGCCATAAATCATTAAAATTATACAAAACATATTTTGTAGAATTAAGTTAGATCTAAACAACTTTGTAAAAGTATCAACAAAAGGAAAATTGCAAAGCATGGTCATTATTATAAATTTGATCATGTGATGCCCTTGTTGCAAGCGTTTAAGTCTGTATGATATCATATCACTTTTTATGTATCTTAGTAAGCATGTCTTGAACTTGTGAGTTGTACTTTTTCATATATTAACAACAAATGGATAACGAGTTAGTGACTACAACATAAATAAGCATGCCTACTTATGTGTCCAACATTCATATTTTATAATGCTCAAAATATAATTAGGCTCATGCAGAATATAAATTTTAAGCTTTTGGCAACTATGCGGTACATCTTATTGAAAATTCAATTTAAGATAAAATAAAAGTGGCATTCCGAAATATATTAAATAAATTGTAGTCTGGTTCATGATTTGAAACCACATATCACACCAATAAATATACTCTTATACCTGATCGATGTCAATCTTATAAGTTGTCACATGAGGATACTTCTTACTGAGCTCCCCAACTATAGGAGAAATAAACCTGCCTAAACAGAAGTATACACCACGAAAGCAGTGAGAATATTTTCTATAGAATACAGACATCAAGAAAATAAAATACAAACAACAAAATCATAAACACCACCTCTTTGCGGAAAATCAATAATTTATGACATGTACCATCCACATAATTTTTCCATCCGCCAAAAGTAGAATTACTCAACTCAAACAAGGGCACAAAACTGGTATGGAAGTTTAAAGTACATCACAAAGCATGCTCGCTTTAGAGTTTCAGAAACAGTCGGCGATCTCACATTCATGGTAAGCATAATTTACTGTTTGGAAAGATACATACACCGAATACTCCTTTAAATTCAAATTACGTGATCGCATCCTCATTGTTTATTTGGAATGGTCACACACATGCATTGGAAATATTTAAGTCAACATAAGAAAAGGTAACCGCAACTTACAAGGTCCACACCAAGCCGCAGTGAAATAGAAGACGGCGTGCAACGAGTTATCTATTCAACAGAATTTCACCAGAAAGAAGAATTCAGCTCTCTATAAATTCATCCACATATAAAAAATAACAAAAACAGAAGAAGAACAAAGTATATTTAGACATGTACCAGAACCTATTTGCAAAATCAAGGAATAACAAACGTTTATACGAAAATAGCAAGAAAACATACACATACCTTGAACTTTGGTAAGGATATTGTTGAACTCTTCCTCTGAATTAACAAGTACAACATCGGAAGGACCTAGAAATAATTCACCAATAGACTTAGGTATTACGATGCTGTAAAATGAAGTTGAAACAATTAGATATATATGAAATCGTTTTCATCAAGAGAAAATAGCATTAGAAGGAAGCGAATTCAGGAATAGAGGTTAATGCAGAGGTGAACAATGTAGACGGCGCAGCAAGTAAAATAACGCGATTAATTTCGTTTCACATGTAAAAATCAAGCAATGCAGAATGTGTGTGTGTGTGAGAAAAAGAGAGAGACCTGCGGCGGAAGAGAGGGAGCGGGAGTGGTGGAAGGATGGAAGGAGAGAGAGCTGAGAGGAGGCGACTGCGGTGGCGAAGAGAGAGGGTTTGGAAGGGAGTGAGAGAAAGCGGTGGTTAGCGTTGAAGAAGATCGGGCGAACCCTATTCTTTATAGCATGTCGGAGCGCCAAAGATCGAAACAACAAGTTTCTCGCCATCGCTGATCCTGCTTCGCTTCACGCTTTCTGAGCTTTCCGTGCTCACTTCATAAACCCTCCTCTCTGGGCTTAGGTTTAATACAGTTTTCAATACATTCTTTTATTAAAATTAAATTTTTTTATTGGAAATTATGAATATCTAAAAAAAAATTAGTGCAATACTAAAAAAAAATAAATAGTTATGTATTTCAAAATATGTAATAAAAGATCGTGTTAATAAAATTGTTCCTTCAACTTTTCATTTCATTGAAGTTTAGTCTCTGTTCAAGCAAGGTATTTTTTTTTCTCGATAATACTTTTAAAACTGGACTAGTATGTAGTCAAAGTAATTTTTAAGGTTTAAAAGTTAAATAGAAGCGAAATCAATATTAATAAAATTATTTTATAATGAAATAATATTAAAAATGTAATATCATGATTTTATAATACTAAAAATTGAAATACAATATAAATTTTTAGGTTTTTAATATTTAATATACCTAGAAAATTCAATTAAAATAAGTTATCTTATTTAAATTAAAATTTTAAATAACTTCCGTTAACATTTATTGATGATAATAACCTAGAATAAAAAATGACAAAGATTATAGATGATTTTATTTTAAGAAAAACAATAAAATATATTTTTTTTCTGTTCTTCTATTCGATTTCTCTTCGCTTAAGTTTATTATTAAAAAATATTTTCTTGTTGAAAGTGGGAAATATGTTTACATTTCCAAGGATAACTTTTGATACTTACATATGATGGGTGCAGGAAGCAAATGATGAGCGAATGCAGGAAGCAATTTCCAATCAATTAATATGTGGTAGAAACTGACCAAGCCTACAAACTCAGACGAAACATATTGGGCCTAAACAAAGTGGGCTGGGCTTAGCATACAAAGCCCGACACTGTAGAATTTGTTGAGAGCTTTTCTTATGAAAACCATAAAACCTCAATTCTGAGAGTCCTAGGGTTTGGCCGCAGCGGAATCGTTGTCTGTGTTGGATTCGTCGTGTGTCTCAGGTATTTCTTTCTTTCATTCCCACAAGCTCTAGCTTTCGCATATTGCACAATCTTTCGCTTCATCTTTAACACTTACCCTTATCTTTCTTTTGAAATTCATTCATAATTTTGCTTACAACGTTTTCCTTATTCCTTTGAAACGGATTCGTTTACTCTGTTTTCCTTTAGTATCTGCACTGTTGAGGGAGAGTTTGTCAGGTAAATTAGTTGGAAAGTTGGGGAAGGTGGTGGCTGGAGAAAAAAAAAAAATTGGTACATTTTGTATGCTCCGTATCACTCTGTGGATGAGATGGATCTTTGGGTGTAAAAAGTTGTTTAATTTTTTTTCATTTGGTTCACAAATCAACCTCAAATATTCTCTATTTTCTGCAATGTAATATTTACATATGTATAGTAATAAAGAAACAAATCATCTGTTATCTGCTGTTGACATAGTGTGGTATACACTGCAAAAGGGGTTTAATTTCTAAATTTTTTGTTGTGTATATTGCAAAACCAACTGATTTTGGTCTCCTTTGGAAAAGGTGTTGCATAATGGAGTCAAATCAGGCACACTCATCCATGGAAGTTGAAACAGTATCGTCAGAGGGCAAAGTACTGCCGCCAAAGCCAAAATTTGAGGCTTTGAAACCTCATGAGATGTCTGATGGTCAGGTTCAGTTCCGCAAGGTGAATGTTCCACCTCATCGATATACCCCTTTGAAGAAAGCTTGGATGGATATCTATAATCCCATATATGAACAAATGAAAATTGATGTGCGTATGAATCTGAAGGCTCGTAGAGTTGAGCTGAAGACAAGGGCTGATACACCTGATATCAGTAATCTGCAAAAGTGTGCTGATTTTGTCCATGCTTTCATGCTGGGTTTTGATGTCATAGATGCCATTGCCCTTCTGCGTCTGGATGAGCTCTATGTTGAGTCCTTTGAGATCAAGGATGTTAAAACACTTCGAGGGGATCACTTGTCTCGAGCTATTGGGAGGTTGTCTGGTAAAGGTGGTAAGACCAAGTTTGCAATTGAGAACGCTTCAAAGACTAGAATTGTGATTGCTGACACCAAAATTCACATATTGGGATCTTTTGCCAACATAAAGATTGCCAGGGATTCTCTTTGTAGCCTGATTCTTGGATCACCGGCAGGAAAAGTGTATTCTAAACTAAGAGCAGTTACTTCTAGATTGGCTGAAAGGTTTTGATCATTTTCTACTCTGCCATTGATGAGGATGATTTATTGTGTGTGTGAAGTTCAAATCAATGTTGTGAGTGTAGAGCATTAATGTGAAAGTGCAGTTTTGGCCCGTGACAGTGAATACATTAGATGTGTTGAATTGGTTTTGTAGTCTCTTTTCAAAAATTTACTTTAATGGCAGAAAGTCAATGAAATGATAAATAGGTTATTTTTTATTTAATTTTTCTTTTTTTTTTCAGGAGCTAAACGAGTCCAGTAAAATGAGAATGTATACTCTTATATCTATGATATTTTTTTTTTCCAATGAATTAAATAAGTGTCTGATATTTTTTTAACAATCACAATATCCTTTTCAATGTATTTATCTTTACTTAAGTTTAATTTTAAGAAATCATCAATTGTTAAAAATAATTTATGTTCAAAAGTGTTTGTTCACAACGACTTTAAATATAATAACTTTAATTTATTATAAATTTTAGTTAGATAAAAAAAATGATTTATCATGTGAATTGCATAAACTGAAATAGTGGTTATCCATCAAATTCTATGACAGATAATCAAAATTAAGACACAGGTTATGCATTTGGTCACTTGGCTTGCTTACGTGTATATGTGGCCTTAAAAACTTATTATTTTATTCATGCATGCACAGGAGCATGATCCAAAATTTATCCTTCGACTTATAAATGTACACAAACTAGTGTGTGTGTATATAAATAGGTATGTATATGTGGTCAGAGGTTCAAAATGTTGAGACGAGGATTTTCAATGTATTTAATGAAGGGAAGGGAAAAGCATAAACTTATTAGCTAGTTGGTTTAAAGAAAATGAGACAACAAAGTATCTCAATTACCTTAGTATTTATATTTTAAATAGTTAAATTATCAGTTAAAATTAGGACTCATCAAGCATTTTCTCTTATAGCATATCCCGAAATCTAAATAGGAAAATGATATTTAGACATGTTTTTTAAGATACTTTTATTTGAAATCAGTGACATGGAACAAAAATATTTTAATGAGTTATGGAACCTACTTAATTATGAAGCTCTTTTGAAATGTATGAAAGTCATGTTCAAGTGATTTTCTCTGCATATGTGGTTTGTCAATAAGTACTTTTGAACTTGTCAAAATGAAAGTACTTCCAAGAAATTATGAAACTCTTTTAAAATGTATGACACCCACGCTCAGGTAGTCTTCTCTGTTTTGGTATGTGGTTTGCTGAGAAAGACTTTTGAACTCATGTTACAAATATGGAAAGTAGGAATTTCAAGTGTTCATGTTGCTCTTGTTTTGAGAAAATATAATCTAAGTGGTTTCCTCAGTTTTAATATATAGTTTGTTGATAAGTATTTTTTAACTCGTCTAACAGATATGAAAAATAAGAACTTTGTATGTTCATGTTTCTTCTCATTTAAATAAAAAAATACAATTATAATGTTATGGAAAGTAAGAGCATTCAAGTGGTTTTCTCTATTTTGATATGTGGTTGAAACCCAAGTGGAAAACGAAAAGCATATATGAACATATAACTCGTAAGTGTATAAAAATTATTATTTTTTGTTGTGTAAGAGTGTCAAATAGGTCTAATGACAAGTAAGGGTATCAAAATATCATGGTCCATTTAAATATATTTTCTTTTGAAAAACATCTAAATCAAATTACTTCAACCTCTACAGAGGTTGCATAACAGGCATTAATTGATAATAAAATGATTTTCCAATTAAATAGAAACATTCCTTACAATTTAACTTTTAAGATTTGTAATTGAGTTGATTGGTAAAAATTGCTTAATGTTAAAAATTAATCAATTTTCAAAACAAATGTTCTCCTAACTTCCAAAAAGAAAGCCAACAACCTATTCCTTATTGCTATTGAATAATGGAAGAGTTTGTATAACTGTATTTCTTTAAATTTCAAATTAACAAGCCTTTTCAAGTTATGGAATCTTATAACTATATATCACTTTCTCCATCCTCTTCCTATTTAAAGGTTGAAAGATCAAATTGTCCTTTTTCTTGTTTTTACTCTTTGACATTATTTTCTTGTTGTTGTCACTCTTGTCTGTAGTTGTGTCATTTAATGAATTTAAGAATGAAAGTGTTTAGAATTGCACAATCTAAAAGTTAAATGATTTCTAAATTGTACATTTTGCAAGTTATTTTTTGCATAAAAATGTTTATGGATTATGTAATTTAAAATAAACTTTTGAATTACACAATCCATAAATCAATAAATGACTTTTGCATTATGCAATCTTTAAGAAAATTTCAAATTACACAAGTCGAAAGTTTTTTTTATGTGAAAAAATGACTTATAGATTGTGTAATCTAAAAACTATTCATGCAAGAGTGACTTTCAGATTTCGCAATCCAGAAGTCAAAAAAAACTTTGAAATTATACAATCTAAAAAAGTTAAAAATGACTTTTAGATTGTGCAATGCATAAACTTTTTTTTCATGCAAAAATTAACTTTTGGATTATGCAATTTGAAAGTTTTTCTATGTCAAAAATCTTTCTCACGACCACATGATATGACTAAAACACTCCTAAAAATCTTAAATTTGAGAAAAGAAAAATCCCAAATACAACTTATATGTGACAACTAAGAAGTATTACACTTTCCTCCAACATTGTCTTTAATGAAAAGACCAAATATATTAAGATAGGTTGTCAATTCATATGAAAATATTTTAACTCTAGAGAAATCACCATTAAATTTGTCAAATTTATGAAAGAGTTGGCAAACATATGCATAAAGCCTCTAAGAGAACTAAAGATAAATCACATTTATGACAAACTTAAAGGGTATGTGTATAACTAAACTTGACTTTGTTGTTATTGTCTTTGATGTCAAATTTTGTTGTCTTGTCACAAATTTTTATAATTTATTAGGCTAGATACTAATTTCACTAGTCATAATGTAACTATCCTTGAGGCTTTTAAGTGATTATTTTGTCATGCTAACATGACAATTGTGTCACTTTGTAAAAGAATCTATAAATAATAAGATCAAGTAAAACAATCAAGATTGTGATTGAAATGTCAAATAATAACTTAGATAATGATAATATTTATTACATAACACATTTCTAATGATTTCATAGTACAAAGATTCATTATTATATAATGAATGGAATGAGAAGAAAATAATTACAAAGATTCATTATTATATATTGAATGGAATGAGAAGAAAATAACTAGAAAGGGACGAAATATGAATTGAAAAAGTATGTATCAACAAAATTAAAAAGATAATAAAGGAAATGCTCTATTTTCATTTATTTGTTTGATTGAAATATAAAGGAAAACAAACTAAACAAATTGATGAATAGACAAGTTTATTATTTTAAAATTGATGAATAGACAAGTTTATTATTTTAATATGATATTAATGGAAACCTTGAAAAAGACTTCTTGGAGTGATGGATCATGCACTAAATTTTGCAAGTGCCAAAGAAGATTAAGACAAGATGTTAAGCTTTCTAAGCTAGGTTCTTGACTTGAATATTAGAGTTTTGGATGAGATAAGGTTTCAATACGGGCTAGGAAATGGTGAAAGAATATGTACATGTTTTCTTAGAAAGACTCTTGGAGGTTTAAGATGGTTTCTTAGTGGAAACTTTAGAGGTTTTCTTAGGTAAAATTGGTGAAAGCTAGTTATTGGAGTAATTATATTCTTGGTTATATTTCTTGAAATTTTAGTGTCCTATTGGCTGAGCATTTTTCCTATTATATAAAGGAAAGATTTGATAGGTTTAGTTTGAATTATAGGACCTATTTTGAAGGTTGGCTAAGAGGTGACTTGACTATAATGGAGTTAGAAATGGTTCCTAATACGTTATTAGTGAATTATGAAGATGGTGAGTTTGATTGAGAGGTTCTTTTTGTATTTTACTGTATCTTTGATAACTAAGGTGATTGTGGATATGGTATATGAAAGCTTAACAAGATAACATCATATGAATAAAATAAAAAAATTAGAGTATGTGGAAATGAAAAGAGTTAACAAGGAAAGATGGTGGCTTACTTTGCCAAAGTGCACACAATTCTAATGGAATTGAAAAAAACTCTTGACCCACTCTCTTCATGCTCCAGAAAAGACAAAAGAAAAATAAAGTTTACTTAGAAAATTTTCACTAGGAGTAGCTAATATCTTACAAGAAATAGAAAAGGCTTTCAAAACTTTTAAATGAATTATATTTGATTTACAAAGTTCATATTGATATTTTTTATAAAATCTTGTATAAACATTTAAACATTCTTTATAACATATACTTGTATTTCTACTTAAGTATGTTAACCCACCTTATTTTTATTATACTATAGAACATGTTATTAGAGGAAATATATATATATTAGACAATATTTTATGTGGTTCTTTTTTTGAAGAATGTTGTAGACCTTAAAATCTATTTAATGTTCATTTTCTCTTAATTAAAAGAAGACTTTGTTTCTTGATTCTTATCATTTCATTTTTGGAAAAAACTCCACTATCAAATTTGGTGTTTCTTCATTTTAAAGAATTTATTATTTATTTTGAAGTCTTAAAAATTGTTTAATACTCAAAAATCTTATATTAAATCTTCTCCAAATATTTTTACAACCAAGGACTTCATTTCTTTTATTCTTATAAGTATAAAATAGTATGTAACTTATTATTATTTTTATATAAAGAATACATATTTTTTATCGGAGGTTGAATATATATATATATATATATATATATATATATATATATATATATATATATAGCGTTTGAACATAAGATTTTAATATAGATAATAACTTTTTCTTTTGTGGGGCACTGTAAAAAATTCATGAATAAAAAATTAAATTATATAATCCATTAAATATAATCTTTGTCCTGTTATTAAGTTATTAACAAATTTCTTAAATTTTTTCCTCTCTCTTCCTTCTCCTTTTTCTAACTTCTCCGTTTAAACTTAACCAAACAAATTGCAAATGTTATAAGAAGATGACATATTCAATTATACAATTTAACCTTGGATGTGATCATTATACAATTTAAGTTCCACACTTTTGTTTCTGATATCTTTAATAAAATATATTTTTATTCATCCATTTAAATAGACACCCACCACTTCCCCGTAAGTTTCATACTGCATATACATACATACATTTCTTTTCTTTATGTACTTAAACACAAAATAGAAACCAGGCGTAAAAGTCATTAGGTCGACGGCTTCTTCCTGCACTCCATAATTCCATAGTCACTAAAATACCCTTTTAAAATTTGTATTTCGGATTGAAGAAAATGAGGGTAAAATAGTACTTTCGCTTTGACTATGGAGGTGCGCGAAGAAATCATGGAGGGATAGGAAGACGCAGTCCATTAGTTGCCAACATATCGGGCCGAAAAAAGGTGGGCTGGGTTTATCATTCAAAACCCGACAGTGTAAAGTTTTCTTCAGAGCTTTCATTATAAAAACCCTAAAAACCCAATTCTTAGATTTCTAGGGTTACGCCGCAGTATCGCTGTTTGTGTCGGTATCGTCGCGTCTGTGAGCTGCAGCTAGCAACGAAGATGGTGAAGGGACGCCAAGGAGAGCGCGTCAGGTATTCCTTCTTTCATTCCCACAAACTTTAGATTTCGACCATTGCGCATTTTTACGCTTTATCTTCAACACTTACACTCCCACCCACTTCTTTTGTTTTTCTCTTTCGAAAATCCATTCATAGTTTTGTTTACAATCGTTTCCTTATTCCTTAGAACGGATTCTTTTGTTCTGTTTTTAAAATCGGACGTACCTTCATGTGCTGCACTGTTGATTTTGTTATTGAAGGGTTTAGTTTATTGACGATTGTTAGAATTGGAATGTAGTCACTGTTACAACTGGTACTGTTTTTGTTGATAATCATAGTGAAATATGTATGTATGATATGTAAAAATTAATGTTTTGTGAGCAGTTAGGTATGTTTTACTCCCGAATCACTCCATAACACTCCCTTTTACCTTTTGTTTTAGACTCTATGTGAGGGGTACAATCCTTGGATACAAAAGGTAAATGCTTCTTGCTTTGTTAGTTTTTTTACTATTTTGCTTCTTCATTGCCTTGTTAATCGCCTCACACTGGAAAATATCTTTTTTATAATTAACTGGTGATACTTTTCAGGTCCAAGTCAAACCAGTATCCCAACACATCCCTGATCCAAATTGAGGGAGTGAACACCAAAGAAGAAGTAGGGTGGTATGCCGGCAAGAGAATGGCCTATATTTACAAGGCTAAGGTGAAGAAGAATGGAAGCCATTACCGCTGCATTTGGGGGAAGGTTACGAGGCCTCATGGTAACAGTGGTGTTGTTCGTGCAAAATTCAAGTCAAATCTTCCACCCAGATCAATGGTAATTATTTGACAACACTGTTTTTATTATGTTGGTTTTTTTTTACCTGGTATTTGATATTTTGAGTTTTGATGCATTTCAGGGAGCACGGGTTAGAGTGTTCATGTATCCAAGTAACATCTGAGGTGATTAGTTTTGTCATTTGTCTTTTTGCTGATTATTTGGAAGCATTCCTGTTATATTTCATGCCAATGGACTTCATCTTTGAATCTAAGATGTTGTTCTTGGCATACATTTTAATTATTGATTTGTTGTACATCATTGCTTTACTTGTTCTCTTGTTTTTCCTTTTAGATTTACTTTCTTATAAGTTGCTTGTATAATATAAAAAGTTGTAAAACAACATTAGTATCCTCATGCTAGCTTAGAGAATAACCTTCATTGCAATACAAAATGGTAAATGTAATATACATTTGTGGTTTTGAATATCTGTCATTTTATGGTGTAAGAATCGACAAGGATTTGTGGGAGACAGGGTTTATTGTTTGGAATGCTATCAAAAGATATGAATTACTTTCTTTACACAGCTGTGTAGAAGTCTTCTATTCTTTGTTTGTAATTATGTTTTGTGTAGTTTTAGAAAGGTGTCTGTCTGGCTTATGGTAAAATTAATTTTCTGATGTTAGTATTCGTTAGTTTATTATAAAAAATGAAGATGAAACTTCTTAAGAGTTATCCATGGGAATGTATTGTTTCCGGTTTGTTATGAATTTGATGTTATTTGTACTACTTACCTGTTTGTTTTATCAATTTATATTATATTGCCCTTATTGTGCATGGAATTCTTTTGTTGCAGATACAGGTGAGAAGTGCTCAGTAGAATTCACATCTTATTTGTAGGCACAAGGATTTTTGTTTCATCTTTCATAATTTTGTTACCTGTCAACTTTTGAGAATTTTCATTACGGTTTAGATTTCATCGGTTTAGATTTCATGGGACCGAATGGTTTTATCCGTTATCTTGGCTATTGTCTATGAAGATTATGTATTCGTTGCTATGAAGTGTGTGGATTTAGTTACCTCCAAAGTTTACAATTTTTTTTAAGGATTATCATATTTTAAGTGTTTGCTGAACATAGTTTAGTCTTGGGTGGGTAATTTTTTGCTTAGTGTTTGATGGGTACAGGGGAGATGAATATGATATATGAAAATAAAAGGTACAAGTGGAGATACATAAAATATAAGGTAAAGTTAAAAGTGTTTGGCTACAATGAAAAAGTTTTAAAGAATTGAAAAATAAATAGATATTAACTAAGGTTATTATCTTAAGAAATTTATCATCTTTAATTTTTTTTCTTTTTATAACCTTTGAGCATGGTCGAACAACGGTGTATATTGTAAGAGTTGTTTTGAATGAACGTGAAATAATAATTCTGGCTGTAGGTTATGTTCTTCGAATATAGCAATGCATTTTTTTTATTTCTTTTATGAATATTGGTTCTTATAGTTTCGTCGGTTGAGATCGTAACTCATGTAGCTTTATTTTTTATTTTTTGAAAATTAAATTACATTTGAAATAGGTTTTGTAAGAGTTGATACACGTTCTAATAAGGTTTAAGAAAAGTAATTATGTTAGTTACTCTTTGAAATGGCTTTACTTCGTTAGATTTGCTTTACTTGATGAGTTGTTTTTCCTAGTGGAGTTTGATTTGATCGCTGCTTTTTGTGGGACATTTGATCAATGGTAATTATAATCGAGGACATTTGATCGATGGTAATTATAATCTGAGAGTTTAATCCTAAAATCTTAGTATAATTATAATTGAGAGTGTTCTTATAAAATCTTATTATTTTACACGTTTTTTCAAATTTTACCCAGATAAGGATTAATATTTTCATATTTCAATTTCATTTCAAATGAAAAGTCTTTTACTTAAAGTCTTTTACTTCTTTGTACTGTTTAAAAATTTAATTAAAGTAAAATAAAATAAATTTAATTAAGACAAATAAAGAATGAATCAAATAAAGAGTCTATAGAGTTTACTCTTTCTTTATATTGTTTAATTGGATTTTATTTCAAATTCAATTAAAATAAAATTAATTTAATTAAATTAATTTAATTAAGACATGAGTTTCTGTTTACTCTTTCTTTTTGATTGGGTTTCATTTTAATTTTAATTAAAATAAAACTAAATTAATTTGATTAAGGCATTTTAACCCTTTCTTAATTCTAAAATCTCAGTCATACTCACACATCCAAAGTCATTAGAGCATACATTAATAAGATTTTCTTGGACTTCTAGTCAGAAAAAAAATCATACTTCACAACTTACACTTGGGCAATATAGATTTAAATGATACTTTTAATTCAAATGGAGATGATGAACACTTGGTTGAAGGTCAAGTCTAAGGTGGTGTGGAAGATAATGATGTTTTTGTCATCCTAACTTTAGAGGAGGAGAATGTTCTTATTGATGTGCTTCATGAAGAAGATAAAACTAATGAAGATTCCTTTAATTTTCATTTTAATGTGACTGATTTATATTAGATGATTAAGTTTTACTAAGTATTGTCAAAGTAGTTGATTTTGTAGACTTAAGTTTGATGAAATATTAAAAAATAAATTGATTAGTTATGTATGTATATTTTGGTTTGTGCTTATAGGGTTTATGACTTTAATTTGGGCATTAGATGTTTTTACATAGATTTTACATTGTTATTACTCCTTCATAATATATCTAACACATCTATTACTTAATTTCTTTTTATGTAATATATTAAGTAAAATAGAAAAAAATGTAACTATATAAACTTAAATAGTTTTGTATCAAAATTAAATCATTCCTCAAATATTTTTTTTTAATTTCTCTTATTTATTTATTTTTTACAAAAATATTATATATATATATATATATATATATATATATATATTTATATATATTTTTTAAAAAAAGTAATATCTATTAGTATTACCATTTCACAATTTACCATTTCACAATTTACAATTTTAACTATCTTGATTTCATCTTTTCTTTAATAGTAATTATGAACATTCTCTTGGGACAACCGTTTGTCGTTACCACTTCGACTAAAAACATAATTAAAGCTCATTCCACGTTAGCCTTTTTTATTCATAATTGAAGCAAGCTCATTCCACGTTAGGCTTTTTTCATTGAGTTTCCTGAATGGCCGCGGTTAGACTTCCTCCAAACTTTAGATATGTTATGGAGTAGTTTCAAGTTTATTTGGGTCTTCAAGAAGTTTCGTTCTGAACTTCCAGACATTTTTCAGCAGAATTTACATTATTTCAAACATATGGATTAGAGATACACCATTCTTCATGTTGTATTAACGTGTGAGGGTGACAACAACATCTTTTTTAGTTACATATTTAATTTTCTCATAGTTGATATTCAAAGACTCAACTATCTTTATTTGTCTCTAATCTCTAAACTTTCTTATATTGTGTCCTCTTGTATTAACTGTTAAGCGTTCAATGTTCAATCCTTTCGTAGATTAAGTTTTAATAGCAATTGTGAAAACTCTTGAATTACACTTAAAATTAAGTTCTAATACTGACTGTTAAAACTCTTGAAATACATTAAGGGAGGATTAAATTATATATTAATTTTTTGTATAACTAATGTCAATACGTTTTTTGCAAAATTTACTATAAAAGATATGCCTTTTGTAAAAACAACTCGTGTTTTAAATGCTAGATGGCAAACTAATAGTATGCAATTGAAGAGTTAATAATAAGAAATATTTTTGTACTTAGTATTGTCGTAATTGTTTCTTTGTGAATCAAGATTATATTTATTTCTTGATCAATACAATACAATCGACTACTATTAGGTGAACTAACGTTGTAAATATAAATTGAATATTATTTGCATGTTAGATACTCTTGACCAAACAATTACTTCTATTTCTAGTTAAAATTTTGGATATCATTTAAAATAACTACTTCTAACTAAAGGTTCAAATATTATTTGGAATAGTAATTATTCTGACCTAAAATTCTCTTGCTCCCAGCGGAAATACTTGATTACAAGAAATTGTTTAAGAGAGATCACAAGGCTGTTAGCTAAAATCATAGAATACTGTTTTCCACAATTTTTGATTTGGGCTTAGTTAAAACATTTTTATTTCTATTAATTTAGTTTTAGAAATAATTAATTAAAATTTAAACGAAATTGCTCGAGTGGAAAAATGAGTTAAAATTAAGCAAAACTTATTTGACCTGTATAAACTGTCTAATGAAAAGATGGAGACTCGTATAGTGTAAGATTAACTTTTTCTAACTAATTTTCTTAAACACATTGAGATGTTCTAATACTTGAAGAAGACAAGGTCAAAAACTCAAATTTATTAAGAGAAAAACAATTATTTTAAGATTTTTTATTGTTAAAACATTATTAAAAGATTAAATCTTTTAAAGAAATTTTAAATTATCTAATTGTTAGACTGTCTAATGCTTGTTAATGTTCAATTGTTTAACACTTCATTTTTTATATGTATGTGAGGGTTATATTAAAATGTTTGTCATATAGTATTTAATTTAAACTTCTATTTGAGATATCATTTTAATACTTAACATAAACTTATGTGTTTTTATCAAATATTATTTAACTTTTCATGAGATATTATTTAACTCTTCACGAGAAAGAAAATGATAATATGAAAAATTGATCAACTATGTAAAAAGTGAGAGATTTTTCTTTTAGAGGAGTTGTTTGTAATGACACAATATTATGATGATGTGCTTCTTATAAAATATTTTTGGTGGTCAACCAAAAGAATATTTTTTATAATATATAATATATGTACTTGTAAATTAAAAATAGACCATAAAATACTAAAAGACAATAACTTATCCTCTATTGTAAGAGTGAATTTAACAAATGAAGATAAAAATGGTAAGACATTAGAATGTTTATTAACATTTATGTAATTTTTTATATAAAAATATTTTCATGTTTTTAATATTTTGTTGTAAAATTACATAATGAAAATTATTTAAGGTAAAGTTAGATCAACTAATATTTTCACTAACAATTTAAGTTTCCTTTGTTTACATCTACAACTTTCTAATTTCTTGAAGAGCAAAATAGCATATTTATTTAAATATTAATAAAAATTAATTAATTTAAATTCAATATATTTAAATCTTTTAATTATTAATTAGTAAGAATAGAAGTCTTATTTGAAGATTATCTATTCCAGGATTTGTATCTTCTTCCCTTCATAATAAACAGAGTTCATGTTAATAAACATTGAAACCAATACTTCTCATTCAAGTAGGACCTTTATAGTTTGATTGTTCATTACATTTTAATTTTAATAGTTATATTTGATAATAAACATAATAAAATGTTTTAAGCTGGATTAAATTCAGAGGCTATAGAGGCTATTCTTACTTCCTCTTTTAAATTGAATTGGCTATTGTTACCTTCCTTCCTCTTTTGAATTGAATTGGTCCTTAAAACCCTTATTCCCGTGACTAATAATAATATATAATATTCTTTCATTTTATTTCCCGATGTATATCACACAAACGACATGTGAAAAAGACCTGTTTGGAAGAGTCATGGATTTGGAAGACATGATTCATTTATATATATATATATATATATATATATATATATATATGTTTAGGGTTTGTTTTT
>Ga0209700_105129_pt1 | contig 22530 bp, 10 predicted proteins | sample SiratroredBW_FD_187528 | JGI IMG/M metagenome (GOLD analysis project Ga0209700, IMG submission 187528) | Root nodule microbial communities of legume samples collected from California, USA - Siratro red BW (SPAdes) (version 2) | ecosystem: Host-associated > Plants > Roots > Nodule | place: USA... | reverse complement strand
AAAAAAAAAAAAACCCTCCATAAGTTGAGAAAACCCAGAAAAAAAAAAAAAAACCCTTCCCATGTTTTAGTTCTTGAAGTTTTATAAAAAAAATATAATAATAAATTGGTTTATTTGTTCCTTTCCTTCTAACCAACTAATAAGGAAAATATTTCTCCTTAATTAGCTAAACATATTTCAAAGTTTATCTCCTTTTCTTTCATCTTTAGACTAAACACTCAAAAAAGTGAATGGAAGATATTAAATATAAAAGGAAATTAAAGAAAATTAATGTAGGAGAAAATAGTGATATCCTCTCTACTTTTATATTATACTTAATAGTAGTAATTATTAATAGACAGATAATTTATATGATATTATCTTACAGCTATATCTTTATATATATCTACTTAAAATAAAGATAGTTTCAACATTAAATTACTTAGACAATTCAAGGTGTTTGTATCATCAATTGTCTAGTTATAATAAAATTTGAACATATATGTGTGTGTATATATATATATGTATTTGTCTCCCACAATCAAAGATTAAGATGTAGTTCATCACTTAATATTTTATATTTTCTATTTAACGTGAATTTGAATTTTTAACATTTATTTTAATTTTTTACTATTTTTGTTCCAAATATGTTTTCATTTTTTTACATATAAATTCTTATATTATGATATTATATCCCATAATTTGATGTATCTTTTTTATTTATTGTCTCAGTTTCCTCACTCAAAATAAATAACTTAATAAGTAACTAATTAATAGAGTTAAAGAAAATAATAAAAAAATAGGATTGTGTTTGTTTTGTTAAAATGTTAAATAAAATAAATTTGATATGTTGGGTATATATTAGCTATTTAAAAAATATTATAAGTGATATAATATTTTAAAATTTTATAAATGTTTTTTTATAAATTAAAAATAGTTAATAGTAAATAGTTAAATCCATCCTTAATTTATTTTAAATTTTTATACATTTATTCCTTAAATTTTAAACATTTAGGAAAGATTATGTAAACACCTTGTTAAAACAAAGACTAGTAGTTTCAAATTAGTAATTTAAAATGTCCTGATTTTAATAAATATTTTTTTTATAAATTTCTTGAATGTTGAAACTTTAAATGATGTAATAAATGTTGTATTGAGCATAAACATACTTGGCGATAGACAGAATAATTCTTTTATAATTTTGATTGTTTAAAAACATTATACACGATTTCTTTAAATTTTAAAAATTAAAATGTAATAAATATTTTTTTAATGTAGGATACTCGGGAATTAAATCAGTAATTTTAAATTTACAAACTTTTAATTATTTAAAAAGTATTATAATTATTTTATTTTAATTTTGAACGTTTAAAAAAATGTAACAAATACTTTTTCTTGATATTAGGAATGTTTAGGTTTAAATTGGTAGTTTCAATTTTGCTTATTTCAATCAGTTAATTTTTTTTTATTGTTTCTTGAAGCGAATGTGGATATTATCATTCTATATTTTTTTATTTTTCTCTTATTAATATTTATTTTTTCTTTTTTTCACATACACATAAAAGATCTTGAGATTACTATATTATTAGGTGCCTTTATCCATAGTCCAAATATATATATATATAAAAGAACTTCAAGTTCATACTAGACACTGATCTAATTTGGAATAGGTTATTTTTAATTAATTTGTCTAAAAAATATCCTTCATTCTCCACTTTGTAAGAAGTTAAGCAATATTAATTTATGTTTGACTGTGTAATGTAGCTACATGAGTCGTTCCTTCGTCAACATCAATATCAACATGTATAACAAATTTCATCACAATTCATTCTCCAAATGTCTTTAAGAGTTAATGGTTATGTTTTTTTACTACTAAATACTTTTTCAGGGTTGGAAATTGAATTATTTTTTCATACCTCAAATCTTTTCAGCAGTGAAACTATGAAGAAAAGAAAGAAAGAAGATAAATTAGATAAATTAAATATGGGGATGATAAATATAATGATATTTAAATCTATGTTTTATATCATTATTCAAATAAAATCTTAAGGATTTAGTTAGGATGGGATATGATAGATTTACAAGTATAAAAAAATTAAGTTAAAAATAAGATTAATTCTATTCAATATTTAGTGGGCATAGTGATAAACAATCAATAATACTAATAATAATAATTATTAGGTAGCTTAAGTGATTATGATTAGTTAGTTTTTAAGTATCTTATAAGAATTGAGCATTCTAAATATTTTTTTTAATTTTCTTTTAAGTATTATATCATTTATTTTTTCTGTTAACGGAATAATATGATTATTACTTTTAATTTTTATTTTCAACTTATTAATCAAGTATCTTTTTCTATTTAATTTTTTTAATTTTTTCTAACTCGTCGGTCAATCAAAGAAATAAATGAATTAATAGTAAATTAGAGAAGATTTGAGATAGAACAAATAAGTTGATTTGCAAGTTGTAATAATAACAACCTTGTCATTGTCATGGTAAGGAAAAAAATAAAAAAAATAATGTTAGATACTTAGAAAAACAAAAGTATTTAAATACAGATTCAATTGAAAAGATTTACGAAGTATTTAAAACTTAATTGAATCAAGTAATTATTATAACACTATCGACAATATTAATAACAATAATAGTAGATGTTATAAAGTGACCGAATCAAAAGAAATATAAAGAAATATAATAAGTTATAAAAATTTTCTAGTAATAATTTTATAACATTTGGAATGAAAGTTAACCATTTGACTCCTCATTTGCTACGATGATAATATAGTAGTAACACTGATTATAATAATAATAATAATAATAATAATAATAATAATAATAATAATAATAATAATAATAAATATAATAACAACTATAGAACCATAGTTATAGTGGTGATTAATTTGACATAAAAAAATTTATATATAATTTTATTTATCCATAAATAATTTATTAATTAAAAATATAAAAGAAGTATCTCAATCTTTTTAAAAAGACACACTAGAAAGGTCACATGTACACAACATGAGCTTCATAATTCTTACTGAAAACATCCTTGTTTCAGAATTGTAATCTTAATTTGGTAACCGTACATCACAAATTCTCAGAGCACCTAGATTTGTTCCAAATGTTTACAATTATATTTTGACTATGATTTGGTGTGTTTGAATATTTTTGTCAAATATCACAGTCCAAGGAGTCCTACCTTCTGCCCACTTAAGTCTCTATTGATCATTTAACCTGATATTATTTAGCAGATTTTTCTATACTTGATCATGTTATAAAAGTTTATTTTTTCATTCATCTCTATTTGACACTTTTTCATAAAAAAAAATGATATATATAGAGATGATTGAAAGGACAATTATGGAAAAGATGATATGACGATGACAAAAATTATAATAAAAGTGATAATGCCAACAACAATTAATTATAATAAAAAAGAATACAACAACTACAACCATAACGAAAATGATGACAGTGGAACAAAAATAAAGCCATAATAATAAATATACCAATAATAGTAAAGCATAAAAAAAGAAATACACTATCTTGTTGTCTTCAAAAACAATTTAAGATAAAAACGAAATACGCTATAACAAATAAACATAATAAATAAATATATATCATATCAATATAAAAGAATATTCTAAATAAATATTTGTTTTCATTTTTATAAATATATTACATTTGTTTTCAAAAACTAATTTTGTTATTAAAAATATATTATATTTTACTTTTTAATCTGCGTATATTTTGTTTTGTTTATAGTAGTATACAACTTTCATTTTTAATCTTGATGAATCTTTTTATCTGTGTGACACTTAATAACATCGTGATTTGGTTTGGTTACATGATATCCTCACCTTTATATTTATTAGAATTTTCTCCATGATCCCATTATTGCTCTATTTTTTGACAACTATTCCAATAAACAATGAACATGGGATTTTGTTAGCCAATGATTGGAAGATTCCAATTCATCAATGTATCATCACTCTGTTCATGGATCCAAATAAAAAAAAAAAAAAAAAAAAAACCATATTTTTTCTGGGTTTCGTGTCATTATATTTTCTTCTTCTAACATAAAATTGAAAAAACATTTACCAAAAAAGATAAACAAATCATTCACAGAACAAATGAAAGAAAGGTTTAGTTCTACATATTACAAGATCAAAACAGAAATATATAAAATTATATTTTCATTCTCTCATGATGCCATCAGACAACGACATACAAACAATCAAATTACCTGCCATATTGTTTGTTTCGTTTGGAATGATGAATATTAATGACAATACTTAAATGTCAAACTTTGTAGTGAAGAATATCTCAACATAGGTTAGTTAGAGACTGTTAGACCAATAGTAATTTTCTACTTTTTGCAATATTTTCCCTTAACATAATATCAAACAAAACAACATTCATGTTGTACCTCAATTTTCATTGGGTAAGTGGCACATTGTAATAGCTCTCACCACATCACCAAAAATGTATGTTTAGGGTTTATGTTGGATGCTTAATTTATTTTTTAACCACAAAGTTGATCTAAAAAAATACAAACTATGTGATGTCTTTTTATTTATAAGAAACACAGAGATAATTGAAGTATATAAAACCCTTTGATTAATCATGTAATGTCATGTCATAAAAAAATAAGAATAATACAAAAAAAATGTGTATTATTCAGTAAATCATGGATTGCCAGACACATGCAAAGGTGTCATAACATTTTCTTTGGAATGGTTTTTCAAACAACTGATTCAATAATTCAAGCAATGATTGATTATGAACGGATTATGATCTATGACTTAACCTACCTTCACATGTGATGCCAAATTATTATATAAAAATTTTATATAATGATGTTATTCTAATTCAGTAGTAAAAGAATATTCTAAATAAATATTTTGGAGTTCAAAACCTATTAAATTAAATTAAATTAAATACATATAAAATTATTATTGCTATCATTATTATATATAATACTAGTACATATAATTTTGTCCCAAAATTCTGATTCGAGATTAATGTCTTATTAAACAAAGACAAATTTAATGGTATTTATTACATTGAGATGGGAGCAATCCACCATTCATTTATTTATCTATGTTAAATACATAGTTGTTCTTTAAAAATACTGAAAGAGTTGAAAAAGATAATATAAATATTATTTTCAGTACAGAGTGATACTGAGAGAGTTGAAAAAAAAATAAAAAAGAAATACTAGTGATATTAAATAATCAAGCAAGTAATATTTTTTAGCGCGTTCAATGATTCGCCTTAGTTGAGCGCGTGAGCAATGCGCTTCTCCTGCCCGAGCGGAGACCGTGAGCTTTTTTTTTACTAAAAAAACCAAAACCCAGAAAACTAGTTGACAACCAACTCTGGAACAATCGCTCAGAAGCAAAAATTTGCTCCAAACCCAAATCCCAAACCATAATTTTTTAATTGTTACTACTAGTGATTTTGATTAGTAAAACTTAAGTTAAATTTGGTGCAAAGTTAAGGTGGTGAAGGCATCTTTTTATGCTTCAAAAATGGCATTTGGTGACCAATTATGTCGTTGGTCTTTCGCTTTCTCTACCTGATCAAGCTCCCCCCCTGACCCTTTTGACTTCTTCTCAAGCAACCCTTTTATTGTTGCCTCTTTTTTAAGCTATTTGCTATGGTGGGTCTTGGGTTTTTCCCCTGGGTTCCCTCTGTTCAGCTTCGACTGAGAAGTGGGTTCTTGAATTGGAGTTGAATCTTTGGGATTTGATATGGTTGCCACTCAAAGATTGCAGCTTTCTTTGTGCAAGAGGAGGAGGGGGCTTGGGTTTTTGTTTCAGATTGCAGTTGGGTGGTGGGTGGTTCTGCTTTTAGTTAATCCTGTGGCGGGTCTCAGACCCTTGAGGGAGAGAACTAGGTCCTGGGATGACGAGGTTTGTTTAGGAGCTTGTCTTTAATTTCAGTTTTTTTAGTGAGTATGTTAATTGAACAATTAGGATGCACGTGCATTTGATTTTTTTTTTTTTTTTTTTTTTCTTTTAAGATGTAATGTTGAAGATGTGTGCATGCATTTTAATTGTTGTCAGTTAGGGATTGCATTAGCTGCTGTTGCTTTATGCAGTTGTGATTTGTGAAAGTAGACTAGACACCGGGAACATGAAATTTGAAGTTTGGTCTGTTAAACATGATGTTAATTGAGCGTTTTTAGAATATTTGAACCTAGGGAGAAGAGTGATTGGTGTTCATTTAGTTTGTTCAGAATGTTTATGCATGCTGTTGGGAGAGAATGAGTGAGGAGAAGAGTAAGGAAAGTGCCGCATTGACAAGGTACTTAAGTTTTATTTATAGAATTGTATGCCAGTGTGTGCTTTAGGTTTGTTTTTTTGGGGGTTTTTTATGGTACTTTTCTCTGAAAATGGTCATACATTTGAGTTTATCTTTCATGTGTAACTCATAAGGTGTCCAGAGATGAAATTTCATCTCAAATTTCATTAACCCCAAGACTATTCATAATTATATCAATGTATATGCTATTATAGATTTATATATTGGGAGCAATCATAATTGGTATTGGGCATTTGTAAAATTTCTGTCCGAATAATACCTTTCTGCCCAGTTTTGTAGTTAAACAATGTTTTTAGAAGATGTATAAAAAACAGCTAAAGGACATTGAATCTTGAAATGAAAAATAAATAATACATTTGCAATCAGGTTTATGGTACAAGATGGAGGATATTGCTGTCACTTTTATTGATTTATCATTACATCCAAGGATTTTCACTCAATTGTTTTTTAATTTTACTGATATTAATTTTACTAAACTCTGACTTATGATTAAAAATTATTTGAATTGACTAATTCGGATTGTTAAGATTGAGTCAAAATCTGACTGAAGGTGAACTCACTTCATTTGTATGTTATTGATATGTTACTTTTCTCAGCAGCTGTTTACCAGAAAGGACGAGAGCAACTTAGGTCCATTTTCACAATGGAACATAACAGGAACTTACAAAGGTTTGTAATCATTACTAACCTTACTGTATGTGTGGTTTTCTGTTATACCTGAGTTGTAGCTTTGGTCGGTTCATGTTTAGTGTAAGTACCATGCTGAACAGATGTTTCACTGTTCAGAAGATTTGTGATTTATGATTGGATAACAAACTAACTCCGAGCTATCAAGAAGTTATTGGTTTACAATATTATTGACCTTTAAAAAACTTTTTCTGTGTCTGCTTGATTTTTTGAATTAGTTAATACTTTAATTGTCTTCTTTCTGAGAGCAAAGATGTTGCTAAATGCTGTAGTTACCTTTATGGCTATGTTTTACATGTTCTTAATCTGCTACCATTGGATAGAGCATAATAAACGCTGAGGGGGCATCCAGGTCAAAACTAGGCTGCATTTTACCTCAAATTAACTGAACGAACTTAAGACATTTGGAAAAATCATGTAATTTTGAAAGTAATTCTGTGAAATTTACCAAAATATGCTTCATTTCTAAAAGGTATCGTATTTGAATAAACTTACTTTGTCCATTATCTTTATGTGGTATAAATTTATAAGTTTGTTGAAGTCTGGAGATGCTTGTATGTTGACCTCTTGAAATGCAGGGAATTGGAAATTTTTGGATACCACAAATGGCTCTTCCAGATTTCCATACATCAGAAAAACAAATGGCAATTCTGTAATTGAGTTAGTTAGTACTCCTACAAAGATAAGTGGAGTACATTATGTTCAGGTGAGATGTTGAACTATATTGCTAATTTCACAGGAATTCAGCTTTCATATGTTGTATATTTTCTTATTTGTTCTACTTAAATCTTTATTAGTTTATTATGCATTTATTTGAAATATTAAAGGCTTTTGCAGTTGCTTGAAGATATTAAAGTTCCTATGAATCTTGTCATTTTTCTATTCTGAAGAACTAAAAACTCTTCACTCTTATATTATTTCATTTACTAAACTGTAGTTTCTACATTTGTGAGGTCAGCTTGTGTGTTTTTTATTAGGTTGGTCTTTTATCGATGCTTAAGTGTTTTTATTGAATGGAGAGGGAGTGCTATAAATTTATAACACATGATAGACCCACTTTCTTAATAAGTCAAACTTGAAAAAGGCTGACCTTGATTAGAGAAACTATCTATCCGTTTTCTTAATGCCGTAGTTCTGATGATTATGAACTTTGTCACTAGTTTGTTTGAAAATGTAAGTATGTGACATGTGATTATTAGTAAAATTACATCTCTAATTTTGGCTATATCTTTTAGGTTTTCATCTTTTGCTTTCTTATCTCTAATTTCACCGTTTTCATTTAACATTACATCTCTAATTTCTCCATGTTTGAAAATGAATGGTTAAAACTTATCTAATGGCCCTTCTCCATTGAATGAAAATGTTTTTGTTAGTTTTGTCATTATAGTGCGTTTTACAATTATTTTGACAAGTATCTGCATTCATATTTAATGGTCAGAGAGGTTAATAATTAGCTGGGGTCTTAGGTATCATTTTATTTACTGCGTCTGTCTCAGTTGCTGAGCCAAGTGTATTTTTTCATACTTCTAATATATACAAATTCACATGCACGATAATCTAGCCCGAACTCTATATTTTGTATATCCTAAAGCAAAAAATTGACTTCATCTCATCTCACTATAGAATAATAGCATTACATTTGTGAAGAATTATAGACTTTCAATCATGTCCTTGTTACTGTTTCAGTAAAATTGTCCTTATTCCTCTATAACAGTTTATTGCTTTCTTTTTATTGTTTTTCATCAGGGGGTGGTCATATTCCATGATGTGTTTGACAATGAATACGATGTCAGTGGTGCCCAAATCAGAATAGAAGGTGTATACATATGGCCTTTTAGACAGCTTCGAATGGTCGCCAACAGGTAAATTTCATGGATATCATCAATGTGATGTGCAGACCAAATTTATATTGAGCTCAAATTGGTTTATAACTTTATATTGTCTCAATTGTTTATAATTTAAAACTTCTATTTGTCCAAATTTAACATTTCATCTTAAACCAGTTTTTGTGCTTTGTTGTACTTGTTTAATTTTTTTGTTAATTTGATAGACAAATTCTGTTTGCAATGAAATTGATAGGCCAAGTTCTGTTAAACCTGATGAGGGAGATGGCCTGAGGCCATTGAAGGTTTTGTTTAAAAAAAAATGTTGGCTGAGCAATTCTGTATTAAGCAGTTACATTTTATGGTGTGACACTTATCATGTTATATATGTGATATGACAGACCCGCAGGTAGTTGATTGATGCATCAATTTGTTATTTGTGGTGTTTTAGGAGGAAATTCCTCATTAGGAGGAAACCCTTTGTAGTTGATGTACTGTTCTTCAAATCTGATCTATAAACCATTTTATGGCGGCAGAATAACTTGAAAAGGATTAATTTGAATGAAAGAAGATTTTTATTTAATTGATTGATTTGAAATAGTACATCAGTCTCTATATATAAAGAACTCTAACCCTAAAGTAATGATTACGCATAATATCCTACTACCTTACTCTCAAGCTGATGAATGAATATAATCATCCCCAGCTTGCATTGAAATCATGAAATCGTTCAGCGAGAAGACTTTTGGTAAACAGATCTGCTAATTGAAGCCCATATGGGACATAAGAAGTAGTGACAAAGTGTCGATCTATCTCTGTAGGATAGAAGTATACTCTTCAAAAGTATTTTCAAGTAAGCTACTTCTATCCTACGGACATACTATAAGTTTGAGTATACTCTTTAGAAACTAACCTTGTTTGTAACGGTCTAATGTGCCATCAAATTTATACTTTACATTATAAACCCATCTATATCCTATTGTCTTTTTATCCAGTGACCTGTTTGACAATTTCCCATGTCTGGTATTTTTCTTAAGGCATCACCCATCTTTTCATTCATTGGTTGAACCCAATTCTCATCCTTCAATGCTTAGGGACTCTAATTGCATCAATGGCAGAGAGGAAACTCTGGTGCTGCATAGAAAGGTGTTTAATGGTCTCAAAATGAGAAATAGGATACTTGGTATGAGACTGAGTTCCTTTTCTCAAAGTAATGGACAAGTCATCAAGGTCAGATTCACAATTATTATTCAAGGAATTTTCCAAAGGGTGTCAAAAGAAGGAGCACGTACCCTTGACAATTGAAGTTGTTCTTGGATCAGGTTGGGTTGCTTTTGTCTCCTCTGGTATTGTATAGAAAGAAACTATCGAGACAACTAATTTCTGGAGTTGATCCTGACTCCGGAACATGATGCCCTTATTAGGAGCATCTTTATTATATGCATAACTAATGAATATGCATTTAACAGCTCCAGGATCTAACTTTCCATGGACCTGACAACAAATCTAAACATTTGACTATGAAGACTAGAGAGAAAAGGAACAAATGGAAAGAAGGAAGACATGGACTCAATGGGACTTAAGCCATCTATAACTCAAGAGGGTAATTGGTTAATAAGATAGGCATCGGTGAGGATAACCTCGTCCCAATAAGATTCAGGGACATACATTTGGAAAAGAAGTGCCCGTGTCACCTCAAGATGTCTATTCTTTCTTTCAGCAATGTCATTTTGTTGTGGTGTATCTACACATGTGAATTCATGAATAACACCATTTTTCGGAAAGGAATTTAGATATGTCATGATTTACATATTACCTCCCATTATCAGGACGCAAGCGTTTAATTGACTTTCCAAATTGTGTTTTTATCATACAGAAGAATTTGACAAATAAGGTAAAAACTTTAGATTTCTCTTTTATGAGCAAAATTCGTGTAACACAAATAGAGCCATCAATAAAAGTGATAAACCATTTAGCATTGGATATACTAGAGTTTGATACAGACCCCCCAAATGTCAGAATGGACCAAATCAAAAGGATGAACACTCTTTTATTACTCGAAGGATATGTAGCACGGTAATGTTTTGCAAGTTGACATACATCACATTTAAATGATTCAACAAAATCTTTGGAAAATAAGGAGAGGAACATAGACTTTAGAACTAAAGAAGGATGGATGTCCTAGATGACAATGGAGAAGCCAAATTTGAAAGCACTCAAAAGTAGTGCAAGATTGGAGACAAGAGGTGGCCGTTTGTCTATTTATATGTCCTCCTAGTGACAAGATCTTGGAAAACACTGAGTTAGAAAGAAGCTTACAGAACAATTTAGTTCATAAGTAAGTTTTTGAATAAAAAAAAAAGTTATTAGAAAGTTTTGGAACATGAAATACATCATTAAGGCTGAGAGATGGCAAAAGAGAAATATTATTGTGTCCAGTTATTGGTCTTATTGGCAATAGTAATGTGGTTACCGGAAAAAGAATCATACGATGTTATAAGAGATGAATCGGGATCATATGGTTTGTCGCACTAGAGTCTAGAACCAAGATTCCTTATATAAAGTTTTAGAAATATTAAAAGAGGAATTGAAGTTCTTGACAGTCATGGTTAGAGAGCAAGTGCTAGAAGGTGGCTTAATGATAGACTCCATGAGAAATTTTAGACGTTCAATTTCAGCATTTAGTGCAGGTATTCCTTGTTCAATTGAAGATGATGAAGGACTCTTGCCAGGATTTTCAGAATCTAGAGTTGCTTGATAAGCCTATCTTGAGGAGTGTCCTTTTAATTCCACTAGACAGTTGAGAGCTTTCCCCTTTTTATGTAGCTTGAAGCAAGTCTCCTTAATGTGGCCAGATCTCTTACAATGAGAGCACCAACGATCCTCCTTACCTTATAAGCTTAGTTTTATGTTTGCAAGACTTGAAGTCCGAGATTTGAAAGCCTTTCCAAAGAACATGGAAGCTCCTTTAGTGGAAGGCTCATTCATTCGTCATGACTGTTCTACGGGTCTCCTCACCTCGGACAACATAGAAAACTTCAGGTAATGAACCCAAATAATCAAAGAAGGTGCACTTCAAGAAACCCTTAAAAGGAACAGTAGTTAAGATGATAAAGAAGAAATGCAGAAGCAAGGCCCCCAAGATTGGGAGCTCTGATACCAACTTGAAAAAGATTAATTTGAATGAAAGAAGATTTTTATTCAATTGATTGATTTGAAATAGTACATCAGCCTCCATATATAGAGAACTCAAACCTAAAAATAATGATTAAAAGATATCTCTAGAATCTACTAACAGGTTCTAGTAGTACACGTAATATCCTACTAACTACAGAATATAACTATTTTCGTGTGTTTAATCGTTGAGTCCAATTGAAATGCCTATATTTCCATATAGTAAAGCTTACAATATCTGAATGTGCTGAAGAGTTTCTCTTGTTTCCTCATGTTGCAGTGGGAGAGAAGGGGACTTGAATCAGAATGAAGATTACATTTTATCTAATCCATATCATCTGGTAACAATGTTTCGTCTTGCATAGTTGATCTTTTAAATTTATAATCTGATTACATTTCATGGCTTACAATAATCTTAACAGCACTTCGATTTTGGTGATCAATATCTGTTCCTGTTTTTAGACAATTTTTACTCTTTTTCATTGATATTTCCAAGTCCTAGATTTTAAGGAGAATGAATAGGTTCTATCCAAAAATTTTAATCATTTTCACGGGCTTGATTTTTTTAGTGTCATAAGCTTGCCATTTAATGCTGATCCTTGCTTTGTTGGATTACTCATATTTTCTGTCAAACATTTGGAGCTGGAAATCAAAATATCAATGTTTTAATATATCCATCTAAATACCCTAATAAGATTCTCATTATTTGAAGTGCAATCTTGCAGTTTAAACTTTCCAGTAGCAACTTTATTTAAATTTTCGAAATGTTAGAATCCTTTATCATCTTAAAAACTTTCTTAAGAGTTGGGACCATATTTGGGTTCTTTAAACCGGACATGAATGTATATATTTTAAGTTGCACAGCTTTTCTTCATTTAAACAAATCCATTCGAAGAGAGTAGCAAATCCTTAATATTTTTATGTGAATTTAAACAAAAATGGTCTTTCATAGTGGGGCTTTCTTAACAATATGCAAACAGATTGACCAGCTTTCCTCCATTGATGTTGTCCTTTTCACCACCATTACCTTGTGTTTCCTTTTTTTGTATGGAGGATTCCCTTATCCTTCGAATTACTTGTATTTTTTCCTCTTTGACTAAATGATTGTCTTTTATTATAAGGAAAAAGTTAGCATTTAGAAATACTTATTTGCTTCGTATATGGCTTTTGTACACAGCTTGGAGTTTTCTCATCTCAGGTACTGCAAGATTCTTCGCGAGATAAAATGTGGAGAAGGAAACATTGTAATTTTTCTAAATACCAGTATACCTTGAAGGCCAACCCACCCCACTCCTTTTTTATTTATAGCCGTAGTTACACTTTTGACTTGGTATTTTCCCATATTGGTTACTGCAGCTCTGATTCATGATGCGGAGAAACATTGTAATATTGAAATTGCTGCTCAGATTTCACGCTTGCCATCATCAGATAACGGTACTTGTGTTCTCCCTGCATATGAATACTTTCTTCTATAGTAAGGAAGGAGTCTGTCATATACGTGGATTGGGGATCTCTTTTACACTAATAATTTTCTCTTTTTTTTTTGTATTCTTTATCTTGTTTAGAAGGATTTGTTATCATCTTCGATTATACTATTTTCCATTTCTAATAAAATAACTTCTATTGTAACCATTTTTTGGTGTTCACAGTATATGGATGCAATGCTATTTGTAACGCATGTGCATGTAAAATTATATGTGCATCACTTAGTTTTAACCATTTCGTATCCATTGAGTGCATTCTTCTTGAGGATTAATTATTTTTTATATCGTTGTTCTTTTGATTGCCAAATTGTTACTTTTTTTCTTACAGAAGCTGAACGTGATCATTTTCATCTAGAAGGGTTAATGGAGAGCCCCTCTGCGGATGATGATGGGGACTGCTTCTCACCATTACTGTTAAATGCAACGTCTGTCAAAATTGAGGTCTACTATAACAAAGCAGTGAACTATACCTTGATGGTTACTTTTGTATCCTTCAATCATGAATATTCTTACAGCTTTATGTCTGTGTCACAATCCGTTATGGCATGAGCTCCTTAATGTACATATATCAGGTTTCTTTCTTGCAAGTCCTTCTATTGATTCGTCAAATGGAGCATAGCAGCACTCAATCTGTAAGAATTTGCTTTGGATTTTTTCTGCGATTTCACCTGCCATAGGTTTAGTATTTAATGGAATCAATATAAAATTTTTCAATAGTTGGGATGAATGTGCCAAACAATATTTGAAAGTTCACATGCCATAGTTTTCATAAATTTGTAAATATGTACATGTGATTGTAGAAGATGAATATGTTTTAGATATACCTTTACAGGGTGCGGCTAAAGTTTCAATACTAATGATTGGCCAGCAAGCAATAATGGATGCCTATCTTTGCCTTTTGCATCTCACTGCAGGAATACTAGTTGGTAAGTTATGAATTTCACAACTTGAGGTTGCTCTACAGACTATTCTCTCTCTCCCCTCCCAAAGATAAATCCATTATGTTTGTGGACTCTGAGGTACCAGTTTTGGGGTGAAAAATATATTGAAGATCCTTTCTAAATGGAAAAGGGCTCTCTAGTATTTTTTTTTTTTTTTTTCTGTGCCCTTAATTTTTTTGACTTAACCAGCAGGCTTTAGAAGTAATTTAGCTTGTGGGTACTCATTAGTGTAAGCATCCCAAACATTCATACCTTAAAACTGGTCCATTCCTCATAGAAGATTCCAGTTTGAACAATCCAATGCCTCCACTTTTTATTAGCTTATTTGCACCTTCTAACTATTAGAATAAAGAGAAACTGTATTGTGTTAATGAAAAACTGAGCCAAAATACAATAGAGTGAAGTCAGTTATATATAGGTGATATAGAGAGAACAACAACCTGTAACTAACAAGGAGTTAGTTACAGAGAATAGCTGTCTGTCAGTAGTCTTACAGAAAAAATAAAAGTTCTATTTACAAACAACAGTAGTAAAGCTATACTCCAATACTAACCAGATCTTATTACCCATTCTTAAGTCCCTGATACGACACTTAGTTGTAGTGTACACATTACAGTATACAGCATCTAAAATAATTATTGTATGCAGGGTTTTTAAATATGTTTCATTTTAAAAGTTCAACATTTTTAGGGGGTGGGGGATGCGGTTGTTCATGGTATGGGAAGAAGATTACTGATACATGTTGATTTGTTTCGTTGATTGTTGTAATGTGTAATGTAATAGTACAATTAATTTTCATTGTTCTTCAGTGATTAATTATTCTTTTGTAGTAGTAAGATTGTTTGCTGAATGGTTGTTGCTGCTTCCTGCGCTGCAGAATCCTTGTTTAATGCTTTTGCAACTGCTGCATTTTTCAAGTTTGTGGTCTTCTCAATATTTGAGATGAGATATCTCCTTGCAATCTGGAAGGCAAGTAGGCCTTTGAGTAATGGTGAAGGTTGGGAATCAATGAGGCGAGAACTTTCAGTTTTATACAGTCGTTTCTGTAAGTACTAATCTATAATTAAATTTTCTGTCCTGCTAAATGGTTGCTGTTTTACTGATCAAGTTTCAATTGCAGCTTTAGTTTATTTTTTATTTTTATACCAGAATAGAAAAACTATGACGCTTTCTTAAAATTATAATAACTGCATTTTTTTTGTCATTTGAATCTGTCTTTAAAATGCCATTAAATAAGCAATAAATTTAATGCATTTTCTTACTATTTATTTGGGCCAACGTAAACCTATGAACTTACACCATGCATTAACAGAGGGTCACCAAGCACTATTATAATGAGCTAAGGAATGGTAAATAAATCTCGTAGTGCTGCATATATATGTTTTCATTCAAATTAATCCTTTTTATACCTTAGATTCTTGGTGTTTTCATATCCAAATATTCTCCAACATATTTTCTATTAATACCTCTGAACTTTTGGTTTTTAACCGAGCCAAATGATGCATGTGATCTATGTAACCAACCTCACCTACTTTGTTCTTCTTGTTGTATATTCAACTGTAGAAGAATGCCTAAGAACTCTAGCTATTTGTTTCTTGTTGTTTCAACTAATGGAAATAATTTCTTATGAAAAAAGAGGGGCTCAAATTTAACAGTTTAATTTCTTCTGCAGATGGCATCTTGTTAGGAGGCATTCTACTCATGTATGAGTTCCATAATTATTTGAGACCTATTCTTCTTCTTGTGTACTCTTTTTGGATACCTCAGATAATCACCAATGTTATTCGCGATTCGCGCAAACCATTGCATCCTCATTATATCTTAGGGATAACCGTCACTAGGCTAGCAATCCCATTATATATTTTTGGTTGCCCTAACAACTTCATGCGCATAGAGCCAGACAAAACCTGGTGTGTTTGTTTGGCTGTATTTATTGGACTTCAAGCTGCAATTCTCCTACTTCAGCACTATCTTGGGTCACGTTGCTTCATTCCTCGTCAGGTTGGGACCACCTACCTCTTCTCAATACTTTTGTAACCATTAACACATTTACAATTCTTAAATATAGTTGCCTCTTATAAAAGCCTGAGCTTGAACCAAGCATGGCATCATTTGCTTCATGTACCAAGCCCCATTTATTGGGAAAATACTTGTTATTGTATATTTAGTTGTAACCAAGGTTCCTTTAATAATTTGAAGCATTTCATAGACATCCTTGACCCTAACCATGATTATGTTACAAAGAGTAATAACATTACATTATCCTCATCGTTTTGGAGTCTGGTTCTAGGCTTTCCTTAGTGAATTTAAATCATCATCCAGCATTTTTGTTTTCTTTTATCATTCTGAATTTGCATGACTCTTTTATCTTCATGGCTTGCAGATTCTCCCTGAGAAATACAGCTATTATAGGAGGTTTGATCAGGAAACAAGACAGGCTACAGACTGTGTGATTTGCATGACAGCCATTGATCTTTCCCAGCGATCTAATGATTGCATGGTAAGTGATTATAAACATGAATAAATTACTCTAACACTTGCTCTCTTTTCTTAATATTGCATACCATACCCTCATCTTTTTAACCCTTATAGTAACCCTTTTAATGGTTTGAAATGAATTACACTGACACTTCTTGTTATCCAAAAAACACGTTATATCATGTAGTACCAATGTTAAGGGAATTACTATAAACATTGAAAAGACTGACTAGAAGAATTTGTATATAACCATCATTTTGTCAATGCAAATTACACTTTTACAACATGAAGCTATTCTAATTCAGAGTGTTACACAGGTGACACCTTGTGATCATTTCTTCCACTTTGGCTGTTTGCAAAGATGGATGGATATAAAGATGGAGTGTCCAACTTGCCGGCGCCCTCTACCCCCTGCCTAGAGACCTTTCTTCACTCTCTATGTCAATAGGATCAACTGACTCTGCTCAACTTCATAGTCTAGCATATGTTTAAGTGACCAAGTTTTACATTTAATATTATCACAGAAGTGAAATCACACGGGCTTTGGTGGTCAACCTTTTCTTCTCATGTTCAGGACTCAATGTTTCTTCTGCTCATACAAATTTTGTATTTTATTTTGCCACCTTATCCCAGTGCCGAGTGTATGTAAATAATTTGGAAGGGCCATGAACATTAATTGTATTTTTTTCTCAATACAAAATTTATTCTTATTCTTCCTTTGTTACTGTCCAACATGAAGTTATGGTGACTTTTTAGTCGTTTGTCATATCTTTTTAGTCCAATGGCAATCCTAAAATTGTTGCTACTTGACTGCATGACTGCATCGTAAATAAATACATGCTTAGTTTGCATTGGACAGAAACAAGACTTCCATAAACTGTGTTAGAGCATTTTCTATGGAATTTTTCTATACCGGTTTTTTATCAATAAAAAATATTATACTAATGTAGAAATTCTTTAAAATAAAGAATGTTTACTATATAAATAATTCTTTTTCATTTTAAGGAAATCATATTTCATGAGATCCATATTAAAATAATATTTTTATTGGTAAAAATTTTTATAAGAAACTTTTATTAAATAAGCTCTCACATTGGTTTGAAGTTTCATATTTCAGTATTTTTTTAATGCTTATCCATGATCTGTATTAATAAATTTGTAATAAAAAAAATGTACGTAACTAGCTAAGAGGTGATAATCTATTTAATTTCATCCTTGGTTACTTGTCATATATCTTTTTTTTGTCTTTTGTATTGACACTTTTGTAATGATATTTACAAGACAAGTCTTTATCATAATGTCGTTTCTGGTAGTTTACATCTAAATAACTTTTACCCTTAAACACTTTATTCGACTTCCTTTTTGGTGATAGCTTTCTCAGTGAAAACTCTAAATTGATAAACAATCAAACATTGGGGAATCTACCATCAAAAGCTAATCTTTTAGGGGTGGTTTACTCAAGTGCTTCTCTGCTTATCAATTAATATCAAAATTGGTTGTCGATATCTTGGAAAACATTACCTTGGAGGATAATCATTAGTGGATGGTTTTGAGCAATAGAAGTTGGGTGAAGTGTCACCAAGTAGCATAAAATGAAAAATTGTCAAGACTGAGTCCCAGGAATAATGCTAAAATTGAGGCTTAGTTATTGTAAGTTATCTTAATTTTATATTGAATATAATATAGTATATTTGATGGATTATTTAAGTGTTTTACTCTCACTTCATAGCTAGTTTTCTAGAATAAACTCTCCTAGTCCTTGAAAACTTATAAATTGGTTTTGTACATAATATTAAAAAAGATAGTTTTAATTATAATTCATTTTGTAGCTTATATTAAAAACGATAATTTTAATTCCTTCGTGTGACTTCATTATCAATGTTCTCTTATTTATGAAAAATAAATTAAATATATAAGAATTGAGGGAAGCTAAAAATATAATCAAAATTTTTGAAGTTTTAAAAAGATAGATGCATAAGATTAAAATTATCTTTTAAAATTAAACAGAGAAAAGAATACTAATAATACAAAAGGAAGAAATAGCAGAAGATTTTCCGACGAAATTCGATCAAAGAAGGCTTCTCAATCTCAATTTCTCAACAACGGTTCAATGACCGTAATATTTTCCAATTTTGGCAGAAGAAGCTCACATATTCCAAACGAGGGAAAATGCTGCAGGAGTATGTATGGGGCCAACAAATTTTGTGAAATTTGTAGAACCAAAACCACTATGATAAAAAAGCAAATAAATTTGAACGTGCCAAAGACATGCAACTTTCATTAGACTCTTAACACCTTCAACACAAACATGAACAAATAAAACAGTAGACTTCAACTGCATCAACCAAAAGGTCTAAAAAATATTACACGGATTATAAGCTTAGCACATGTAATATCCAACTAAAACTCAAGTTTGCAGGATTAATTTAAAGCCCCTATATTCGGGGAAAATTCAAAACCATTTTTCATGGAAGTTATTCAAATGCAGGGGGGAAACAACATCACTGTCCCAGATCGTTATTGTCGTCATTATCGTATCTTAACCTCCACCAGAACCATATTTCTTTCCGAACACGATGAGCTGTAGCTTATCATATCCAGCAAGCACTCCAGCACCTGCAACAGCACGTAATATGTTTGCACCGGCACCTTTAAAGAGTGACTTTGTACCCTCTTTCGCGATAATTATCTTGAAGGCTTCCAAAGAACTCTTGTATTTTACAGCTTCTCCAGATGTCATCATCATTCTTCTACGCACGGTATCAATGGGGTACGAGGCCAAGCCAGCACCTATTGTGATTCCCCATCCCAGAAGAAAACTTGCAAAGAAACTATCCTGTTAACAAGAAGGATAACTAGGGTAAGTAAACATAAAAACATATAGAATAGCTTCATTAGAAAACTGTGTAAATCAAATCTCGTTAGGCACATCAACAAACATCAAGGAACCAGAAAACTATGAGCATATATGTAGCAACAACATTTAACATAGTTGCTTGTATCACAAAATAAAACTAAAAAAACACAAATCCAAAAGAAACTGAAATGAAGAAAATGAGTAGTTAATACCCAGGAAGTAAAACAGACGAGATTTCAAATTCAAATTTTATGTTTACCTGCAATCCACCAACCAATACAACTGGTTTCAAGGAATCATACATTCCAAAGTAAAGACCACGGTACACTATGATTCCAACACACGAAATGTTGAAACCACGGTACAGGCCAGCAATACCATCAGACTTGATGGTTTTCCTGTAAACATCAATCAAGCCATTGAACTGTCTCTCACCACCCTTCTTTGCAGCCTTGGCATCATTTGCCAGACGAGTTCGAGCATAATCCAATGAATAGACAAACAAGAGGGAGGAAGCCCCAGCAGCCCCACCAGATGCTAGATTCCCTGCAAACCACTTCCAGTAGCCATCTTTGTCTTTTTTGAAGTTGAAAAGCCTCTTGAAGTAATCCTTAAAAGAAAAGTTCAGAGCCTGAAAAAAAAAAAAAACAAAAGAAACCATTAACGATACAGAAATAACAAATAGATACTGCAAACCAAACAGCGAAATGCCAAATATAAATGTTCATCCCTCACATCAAAATCAAATAAAAGTAACAGTAGGGATGCAAATTAAAGAGAGCTATGACTATATATTTTCTAAAATCCTTTCCCAAAAAGCATAACCTATTACGAAAATAGAATAACACTATAAACAACACTCCAGAAAGACAATGTGAAGAACAAATACACATAGCCTCTGGGTTTACTGTGGTGTAGTGCAAATAAAATGTTTATCCTGCATAGATCCAAGGAAAAATATAATGGTACATAAGTAGGTATGAGTTTTGTACATGTGAAATAAAACATGATAGACATCATAGACAGTGTGAACAATATATCAGATGTCCCATGATTAAAATTATAAAGAAAATCAAACAACCTAACCTACATTCCAACTTCCCAGGAAAGAAAAATCACCTGAGTAGGGAAGTATCTGATAACGTTAGCAGTGTTTCCTCTCCAAAGTGCAATCACCCCTTCATCCTTCATGGTTCGAGAGAAACAATCGCCAATTCCCTTGTATGGTTCAGACAACCGACCACTCTTGATCATTTCATCCTGGTTTTGGATAAGTAACTTGACTCGCTCGATCGGAGCTGCAGCCGTCTTGGACACGGCAGCTGACACTCCTCCCATGAGGAAATCCACCAAAAATCCAGACACCCCTTTCTCAGCTGGCGCATGTGCTGTGACTGGAACCAAACCCAAAGACTGCAAGCCTCCATTGACGTAACTACCACTGGTAGAATAGTTTCTGGAGTTATTAGGAGCAAGCCTGGACAGAAGGTAAGACTGTCCAGATAACTTCTGAACTACCGATGGATGCCGTGAATGCAATCCATCCGCCATCGCTGCACTTCAAACGGTTACCTATCAACATTTAAGCAAAAATCACATCAGCAATGACAGAAAAAAAGAAAGAAAAACAAAAATAAAACTCAGATGTGGTTGATTCCCTTCTCACTTCTTAGATTTAAAAAGTGTTCTCCCACACAATTTCATGCTACTCAGCAATTCCCATCCAAAATCTATCAAGATCTTAAAATTGTTCCCAAAATTTTTTCTTTAAAAGAAAATAGAAATCAACCACACTATTGTCCTCTCTAATAGCCTTGCTATGATTCATTCACTTAACCTGCGAATCCAAGATCTAGATGCACACGGATAAATTCTACATCTACAAAGAATATCATAAGCAAATGAAACAAAATTTGGAATAATTTTAAGTTGACTGTGGGACACTGATACTTCAAATCGAAATGATTGGTTATAGCTTACTAACTAAGCGGACATAACGAACTAACGAAAATTATAAGAACATGAACAGAAAAGAGGGAATTATTAAGGTAGTAATAAAACATGCAATAGATCGAAAGTAACAGAATGTAGATCTCAAAGTGAAGTAGCTTAGCATGTGAAAAAGGAAAGAGAAATACCCAAGAAGGGTTTGGAAAGAGGCTTCGTGTTTTCCTCTGATCGTCAGCGAATGGAAGGAGACCACATTCACCGAATAAATGGGAGCAATACTAGGGTTTTATTTAATGACTATTTTACCCTTCCCACCCTTCCGTCTCAAGATAATATTTTTTTTTTAGTTTTTAGATTAATTTGTATGTATAGTAAATATAAAAAAAATCCGAAAATCTTAGCAGCACGACGAACTACGTGAAAACGAGTAAAAATAAAATTTCTTTAGTTTAAAATAATAATTATGAAAAAAATAAAAAAATAAGATTTTTAAATATATAAATTTACTTTTAGGTTTTTTTTATAAATTTAAGTATTTTTAATTGATTTTCTGTTAAGTTTTTGTAAGACATTGTAACAGTCTAAAAATTCTATAACTTTTGTATGTTACCAAGTATTAACATCCATTTAAGGTTTGAGGTACTATGTTCAGATACATCATAGTTATGTATAACTATTCTCATAACAAAAGGAAAATCATCTCAAGGTCATAGAGTCTTTAACTACAACAAAAACATATATACAAGACAAAAGGAGATCGATTTAAGAGTATATCATCTTTAAGGTGCTCCTAAACTTGCATCTGCACCTGCTCATGTACATAG
>Ga0209700_105128_pt1 | contig 22532 bp, 12 predicted proteins | sample SiratroredBW_FD_187528 | JGI IMG/M metagenome (GOLD analysis project Ga0209700, IMG submission 187528) | Root nodule microbial communities of legume samples collected from California, USA - Siratro red BW (SPAdes) (version 2) | ecosystem: Host-associated > Plants > Roots > Nodule | place: USA... | reverse complement strand
TCTCCTTATTTGATTCAATATATATGATGAAATTAAGGGGAGAAGATGTTATTTAAAATATTTTTTATTCATTTTAAAAACATTTTTATTTTCTTTTAAATATAAAATTATTAACACACAAAAATAAGGATGTTCACGGGTTGGATTAATTAAAATCATTACCAACCAACTAAAAAATATCTAGTTAGTTAATTCAGTTTCTATATTTTTTTATATTAAAATCAATTTAATCTAATTCATTTTAATTTTTTACCATCTTATGTCACAAGGGTTAATTAGTAATTTCAGAAATATATCAATTAAAAAAATAAAAATAAATCTATAACATCTATCAAATCAATCCCAAACTTTCATAATCAATCCCCTCAAATCCATTCAAATCTTACCATCCATCCATTAATCCAAACAACCCTCTCATCCACACACAATCCACTCAAATCCCTTCAAATCCATCTTCTCAAATTCACTCCCTCATCCAAACAAAACCTTAAAGATTCTGTAAACCTATTATATACGAGATGTTGATATTTTATCTTATAACTCATATAAATCAACATTAACTGAATTAGTTATATATCAGGACAAATAATGCCTAAAAGATAAGTTATTTAGTTACAAAAATAATTATGTGACAATCAATATACAAATAATCAGAAAATAACTCTTAATATCTTTAATGATAATGTCAAAAAATATATAATAGTCAAATCTAAAAGGAAGACTCACTTCAATTCAATTTTTTAATACTCATATTCACATTCATGTTATTCTTATCTGCTTATCTTAAAATGTCTCTCAGTTCACTAACTAAACATGTGATCGAGATCCTATCTCATTACAAAACTCACTGAAAAGAAGTTCAATTTTGAATTAAAAAAAAAATTATACAGTAAATTGACGCCGGGGAAAGTGCAAATTTTAAGGGACTGCGACGTTAACCATCATAATAATCTAGGATTTTTTTTATCTGTTTAGATATAGATTAGAATTGTTTGTAAGGATTTTTTTTATTAAAAATATAGAATATTATGTTAGTAAAATTCTGGTATCATATTTATGTACCCTCACGCCAAAGTAGTTATAATTCTCCTTTATCGATGTCTTTTAATTCGGAACAGTTACACACTAGTAAACCAGCGGCACCATATACATCACACAGAAACCCTGCTATTTTTAATGCAAATGACATTCATAAAACATTAATAGATTACAGTACTTACCTGCATAATAGTCTTGAACTTCATTACAAAAGCATCCATAAATTTAATGGACATCAATTCAAGTTTAAATAATTCACTGTTCATTCCCAAATTTTAAAACATTTCAGTGACATATTAATGAAGGAGAGCAGAGGTATTTATGAGTGGAAATTGTAACGTAGAGGTATTTATGAGTGGAAATTGTAACGTGGATGCGCAGTGATCCTTGACCCCCCTCTCTCCTGTCCATAATAGTAAAAACCACACTCTCATTGGCCATATATATGCTCATAACATCAACTGAAAGTGCTTGTAAGGGCCAAATAACTATCTAAAAGTTGCATTATATTAACCGTCCAAAAGCAGCTATAGCATCACTTGTTTTACATACCATAACACCTTTATCATTACTATGTACTTTAGAATACATACAAGTTATGCTCCATTCTCCCAAGCTCCCTTCTCAAAACTCGCTTTTCTGTTTTGATAACTGGTGCAGTCTGATACTGCTGCTTGAGTTCTGCTTTGGCTTCAGCCTGTGAGATTGTATTGATCCCTAGGCATCTAACGGTTTAAACCACATCTTTTCAAAAGGGACCATAACATCAATCAGTAGTAGTAGTTGATGGTGATCGTTTAGTCTCTATCACATCAACACCGCTCTCATATATTTACTCCTTTTCAGTCTCCACTCCACTACCCTTTTTCTTGATCTTGACGAACCTCATTTTCTGTGTCCCTTTCTCACTCCAAACCTTTTCGTTTTCTCTCTCTCCCTCTCAAAAACGTTTTTCCAGCACTTCCGTCGCAGGTTTCCCGGAGTCCATCCAGCGAGTTGGAACTCCAAAAGCCTCCAACATGGACGACAACTTATGTGATATTTTCGACGACAAAGAGTTTGGAAGCGACCACTTTGGTGGGGACGATCTCTTCGCCATTTTGGAGAGCCTAGAATCGGACATCACCCATTTCCCACCCATTAACGAAGAAGTTGTTGCTGTCTCGAAAGAGAACGAGGATGTCTCGAGATTGGTGTCCCAAAAGTCTACCTCGTCAAGTGCTCCACAAGATTATTCCGAAACTGAGTTTGAAACGTCATCAAAAGCCAAGAAACAGAAGCTTACTCCTACCACGCCAGAGGAAGCAAACCCAGATGGACAACAAAGGATGTCTCACATAACCGTCGAACGCAACCGGAGAAAGCAAATGAACGAACACTTGTCCGTGTTGAGGTCGCTAATGCCTTGCTTTTATGTCAAACGGGTACGTCTTAATTTTATCTATATTGACTTTGTTTTACATCTCTTAAGCTCTTAAGTTTTATCACGAAACATCTTTTAGAAAAAGTTGGATATAGTTTTTCTGATGTTTTTAGTATTGTTGTTTAATTATAGTTAAAGTTTTTCTCCCTAATATGCATAATAAATATTTATATATTTATTTAAAGGTTCATACAGATTTCTGAAATAAAACTTTGACTGTTTAACCGAAAACAACATTAAAAGTACTCTTATGTGAAGTTTCATCTTTTAAGTGAGATGACATCCTCCTAGACACAATACAATTAATTGAAAATTAAGGGTATTCATTATTTGTTTAAAGTTGCTTTTATCTTACAAAAACATAACTTCGAATATATATGGTTACTGGTTCCATATTACAGTGTAAATTGTTCTTTACAGATTAAATTAAGTGCACCTTGCATTTCTGAATCCCTTATAAATAGGTGTTTATAGTAAAGCTACCACCGTTCTTTTCACAATTTTGCTCTCTTCAATTAGTTGACCTTAAATTACATTATTATTTCTAAAGTATCAGTTTATTAAATTCTTCTTAATGGTTCATGCTTTAGGGAGATCAAGCATCCATAATTGGAGGTGTGGTTGATTACATCAAAGAGTTGCAGCAGGTGCTCCAAGCCCTGGAGGCCAAGAAACAAAGGAAAGTTTACAGCGAAGTCCTAAGCCCTAGGCTTGTTTCAAGCCCAAGGCCCTCACCTCTGAGTCCTCGGAAACCACCTCTGAGCCCGAGACTGAACTTGCCCATTAGCCCAAGAACTCCACAACCAGGAAGCCCTTACAGGCCAAGGTTGCAGCAAGGCTACAACAACATGATTTCACCAGCCATGTCCAACTCTCTTGACCCTTCTCCCACTTCTTCTGCTAATTCCTCCATCAACGACAACATCAACGAGCTTGTTGCCAACTCCAAATCCGCCGCTGCTGATGTGGAGGTCAAGTTTTCAGGGCCCCACGTTCTACTCAAAACGGTGTCTCAACGAATTCCCGGACAGGCTCTGAAGATAATCACAGCACTTGAAGAACTCGCGCTAGAAATCCTCCACGTCAACATTAACTGTGCTGCTGATGATACCATGCTAAACTCATTCACTATCAAGGTACATTTCGAATTGGAACACATAAATTAATGGCTAATAATCTTCTTATTTCTTTGAATGCATAACCGTGTGTGTTCCGTTTATATAGCTAACATTCCTTGGTTTAGTAATGAAGTTTGTAAGTTAAAGACGTATGAGCATGCTTGATTAAGTATTTATGTTATGGAAAAGGAATTGAAAATGGAAAAGAAGTCTGACAATGATGGATTTCAACAGTACCTTGTCACATGAGTAGTAAAAGGTGAAGTCTTTTTTATGAAAGTAAAAAAAAAAAAAAAAAAAATATATATATATATATATATATATATATATATATATGTAAAATGCAGTTGTTCTTTCTATGCCAGCTGGATCAAAAGTTTTTCTTTTTTTCTCTTTCTGTCCGACTTGGCTACTTACCCTTAAATTACTTTAAAATTTAAGTTTATAATATGATATTTTTAAAGTAAATGTTATATGAAATTAAAAATAAATATTTGACATTTTTTACTTAAAATTTCATTTGACATTAAAAGTTCGTGTCTTTTTTAATGTTGTTCAATTGATTACTTGACAGTGGAAGAGAGAAAAAGGAGGTTTAAAAAAAAAAACATTTTTTAACATTAAGTTTCTTAGTTAAAAGTTTTTTTTTTCTCCAAATATGTCTTACCTAATTTCTCTTTTATATAAAACAGTCCTTGAAATATTGAAATATCTTTACCCATCATATAAATAAATATGTCTTATATATTATCTTATAGTTTTATCTCACTAAAATTCAGTGAAACATATCTATTTATTAATATATATATATATATATATATAATCATATCAAATAAAAACATTTCTTGTTTTAAGACATGAAATTTATAAATATAATTTATTATTTAAATATTTATTATATATGAAAAGTGTCATAGAAATAACAACTCATATAAAAGATATTCTCATTTATTACACTTGGATGTTCTTTAATTTTTTTATATTCTTATCTTTACATTTTATATACATTAAACGAGAAAATATATTTTTTTTCTCTTACAATATAACTAAAGTTTAAGGATAAAGTGTAAAGACACTAAGCATAAAAACAAATCATTTTTACTGTTTACAATTTTTTTTTTCAACTTAATTTACATGGGAGTGTAAAGTCACACCCACTAAAAAAAATATTTCCTTTTTCATCTTCCTTTCTTATATCTTCCTTTCTTATATAAAGATTGTTTGAATTTTTAGTTCTAATTTCACAACAGTCAGCAACGTTACCAACCAGAACAATGTTAATGATGATGATAATAATGACTGTATAACATCAACTTTTTTCTAGCATGGTATATCTACTGCGCAGTTTTTTATTGCAAGATGTAAAAGAAATATATACCTGGATAGTACTGAATGCATCAATGGGGAGGCCAGGCTCCATTCCGACATATTTGTCCCCATTGCTGAAAAGCCGAATATATAAATTGTTGAGATTTTGATTTAAATTAAATTGGACCATTATTTATGCATGGAATATATATAGCAGCATATATGATTGGACATATGTGTACATTATTTACTAGTTCAATTTAGGTTCACTATTAAATATTGTGGTTTCTTTAACACTACTCCTATGTCTGTGTGTATATATATAGATTGGAATTGAATGCCAACTGAGTGCAGAAGAATTGGCTCAACAAATCCAGCAAACATTCTGCTAATTACTATAAAGATGAGTAATGCCTGTCCAGAATCCACACCAAACATCACCATGCATGCATTTCTCTCTCTCTTCTCTTACTGTGTTGTACGTACGTGCTGTACAAATAACAGAGACGTGATGGGAAGACTCAATTTTATTGCAATCATTTTATCATTTTCTTTCTTTCTTATTTATTATTATTACAGCAATTGGTAGTGTAATTCCATGACAAGTATTAGGTAGTTGTTAGTATAGTGACTACTCTCTTGTAATTGACCACCGTCCAGCTTTAATTTTTCTATGAATCAATTATATTTCCATTTCCAAAATTGAAGCACTCCTCCACAAGTAATTGCTGCAACTTTAAGTAGGTTAAATTTGAGTTTGGTGCTCCATTTTACCTTTACTTTGAAAACTAATTATATATAAGCATTACATTCTCAGTTTTCTTTTTGATTTGTTTAACTTTATCCTTTTGCCTTTTACATAAGTTACTTCTTTTTGTTCTTATCGGTACACTAGTGGACAGAAAGAGAATGAATGAAAATAAAGAAGAGGAATAAGATTAAGTAATAAATAAATATAAATAAAATTAAGTAGGAATTAAAAAAATTGACTGAAAAAAGTACAAAAAATATGAAAGAGATATATGAAAACAAATAAAAAATAAATTAGTCTAACCATTTTAAAAATTATTTTCACCCTATTTTTCATCTTTCAATCAACATAAATTTATTTTGATCTTTCTCTTTCTCCGTCTATATATAATACTAAACACATCATTAAAGAGTATCTGAACTTTAATCCTAATCAATTTTATTACAATAATTAAGTTAAATGAATTTTACACTATTAATATTTGGATATACTTTATTAGTTAAAAGAGACTGTAGTTTTAGTTTTTAAAATAAATTTCTAATTGAATGATGTTTTTAATTTTTATTCTTTTTTCAAAAATAAATAAATAAATATATTAAAGCAGAGCATCATAGCTTCTTCAACTCTTTACAAAAGACCTCATTTGAATTGCAGGTTGGTTCTCATCAAAGAGAACGAACCATAAAGTAACTATTAATAACTTATACAGTACCTCAATTTTCCAAATTCACTTCTCAGCCAGAATTTGCTATATATAAGTCTTAATCCTCTTGTCAAATTTGTAAAATATGGAGTATGATATGCTTAGCCTTTCTTAATTTTTCTGTTGCAATTTTTTTTATGAAATATTAATTTTTTATTTCTAATTCAATCCTAAATAAAATACATCAATATTTGAATTTACATCATATAAAGTAATTCTATTATTTTTCTACTCATACAAACCAAAAGACACTTATAATTATTATTGTATATTTTTCGGCGTTAGGGGTTAGAGGTTTAACATAATTTTGACTCTAATGCACTTAGCAAGGGTTTATATGGACTCTTGAAGGCTATCGAGGAACGATGTTGGCACACCATTCCTTTTTGCCAACATCCCAGAAAATTATGCAGAGACCTATGGAACATCTTCCAAAGATGAGAAAGAGACCCATATATGGAACATCTTCCAAAGATGAGAAAAAGTGGTGGATATGTTTATATCGAGGAGACTCAATTGAAATGGAAAGATATTTAGATTCGTGAGGTTCTCTGGAGTACAAAATGCTCTGAAACCAGAAAAATCATTAGATAAAATACGGATTGGAAATAAAAAAATTGCATGTGAACTTACCAAAATTAAGGAGAAATGAACATAAGAGAGGAAGGATCAGAAGTGATGTGATTCTTTAGGCAAATTTGCACAAAAACATAAGATTAACTCTGTGACGTAAGATTAGTAAAATACGAGATATGAATTTAAGAAAGATTGGACAAATTTTGAAAAAAAAAATAACAATGCAGAAAGAAATAAAGTAAAAGGATCAATTTCGAGTGAAGGAAAAGTTGGACACCACAAACGATTGACATTTGATAAGCCTTTACGATCGCCACAATAACTGGGGAATTCTTGATAAGATCAGATGATTTAAGGTAAAATCCTAACAGAGAATAGCTCACACTTCTGCAAAGAAATACATCCAAAAGTCTATCTTTCATTCAGATCCAAATGATTTATACAATTTTGTTCTCAAGTACTAAAAGCATATAAAAGATAAATAAATTATCAACTTTACAAACCTAGATAAAATGCCTCTGTGGTTAATTGAGACCTAAAGAAGTGAAAGGTCTTGGTCATAAAATCAACTCATTGTCTGCATCATAAAGAGAAAGATCACACACATTAAAGGTATTACTAACATTATTCTTACCTGACAAATCAATTTTATAAGTATTATCATTGATTTTGGCCAACACTTGGAAAGGTTCATCTCCTCTTGGCATTAACTTAGATTTTCTCTGAGATGGAAATCTCTCCTTCCTGAAATGCACCCAAACCCAATCACCTGGCTCAAAGACTACCTTTCTCCTTCCTTTATTTGCATGCTTAGCCCACTTTCTTCTCAATTTGTGTTTTTACATTCTCATGGAACTTCCTCACAAATTCAGCTTTTGTCTTGCCACCTTGATGCTTCAAAACAAAATCATTAGGCAATGCAATAAATCAAGAGGAGTTAGAGGGTTAAATCCATAAACAATTTCAAATGGAGAAAATTGAGTAGTACTATGGATTGCCTTATTTTATGCAAATTCAACATGAGGTAAACATTCTTCCCAAAACTTAATATTCTTTTTAATTACAACCTTAGAAGAGAAGAAAGAGTTCTATTTACTACCTCAGTTTGCCCATCAGTCTGGGGATGCCAAGTAGTAGAAAACAAAAGTTTAGTATCAATCTTACCCCATAAAGTCCTCCAAAAGTGGCTTAGGAACTTAGAGTCTCTATCACTCACAATACTCTTAGGTAATCCATAGAGTCTTACCACCTCTTTGAAGAACAAGTCTGCCACATGACAAACATCATCCACCTTTCTGCATGGTATGAAATGAGCCATCTTAGAGAACCTATCAACCACAACAAAAATGGAATCTTTGCCGTTTTTAGATCGTGGCATACCTAAAACAAAATCCATGGAAAGGTCAGTCCAAGGGCAATCAGGAATAGGCAAAGGAGCATACAAACCATGTAGCATAACCCTTGATTTTGATCTTTTACAAACAAGACACTTTTCACACCACTTATGCACATCATGTTTCATATGTGACCAATAAAAATGCTCATGCAATATGTCTAAGGTCTTCTGAACCCCAAAATGACACATTAAGCCCCTCCTCATGTGCTTCTTGAACAAATAACTCTCTAATAGAACTTTTAGACACACAAAGTCTTTTGTCCTTTAGCAAATATTCATTATGCCTAAAAAAATCATTTTGGACATCAAGTGCACATGAATGATAGATATGAGAAAAATTAGAGTCATGTTCATACAACTCCTTAATATGCTCAAAACCAATTAATTTAGTTTCCAAGGAAGTGAATAGGGCATACCTGCGTGATAGTACATCCGTTACCACATTAGACTTACCCTTCTTGTGTTTGATCACATATGAAAATTGCTCAAGGAAATCTACCCATTTAGCATGTCTCTTATTCAACTTGCCTTGTCCCTTTAAATACTTCAAGGACTCGTGATCACTGCGAATCACAAACTATTTGGGCAAAAGATAATGCTGCCATGTTTGCAAAGCTCTTACAAAGGCATACAATTCTTTATCATAAGTAGGATAAATAAGTGCAACTCCACTTAATTTCTCACTAAAATAAGCAATTTGATGGCCATCTTGCATTAAAATAGCAACAATGTCCACATTAGATGCATCACATTCTAATTCAAAAGATTTTGCAAAATTAGGCAATGCAAGTATGGACGCATGAGTAAGCCTATCCTTAAGGGCAACAAAGGCTTGTTGTTGTTTTTGCCCCCATTTAAATCCCACATGTTTCTTAACTATCTCATTAAGAGGTGCAACAATAGTACTAAAGTCCTTCACAAACCTCCTATAGTAAACTAGCTAACCCATGGAAACCTCTCACTTCACTTACACTCTTAGAAGTTAGCCACTCTTGGATTGCTTTTATTTTCTCTTTATCTACATGTACTCTACTAGAATTAACTACAAATCCTAAGAATACCACATGATCTTGACAAAAAGTGCATTTTTCTAAATTAGCATACAACTTTTCTTTCCTAAGAACATGCAAAACAAATTTCAAATGTTCTAAATGTTTCTCTAAACACTTACTATACACAAGAATATCATCAAAATAAACTACCACAAATTTTCCTAAAAACCCTCTCAAAACATGGTTCATCAACCTCATGAAAGTATTAGGTGTATTGGTTAACCCAAAGGGCATCGCCTTCCATTCATATAAACCATATTTTGTCTTGAAAGTTGTCTTCCACTTATCATCTTCTCTAATCCTAATTTGATTATATCCACTCTTCAAATCCATTTTAGAGAAGTAACAAGATCCATACAACTCATCAAGTAACAAGATTTTCCTGACCTTGAAGGGATTAGGGATTCGACTGACTGTGGTGTAATATGTTTCATCTCTTCAATATGGGAATGTAGTAACAAAATTAGTAGGGTCCACCATTTCCACATTAATTAGGGCAAGGTTTGGGTCCTAGAGGAACCTAAATAATAAAAGACATAATAAGTACAAATTATAGTGGTTGAGAGATTTGCAAAAGATATGTGGAAGGATGAAAAAAGGACAATTGGTTCAATGACAATAGGTTTTAGAGAGTAGGTTTGGGAATAAGGATAAAATTTTGGGAAGACAAATGGTACGGTGAAGCACCACTTTTCTTAGAGGGTGATACTCCATCAGGTGGCAACAAAGAATAACATGCTAAAAAGGAATAAATATAAACAACCCAAAGTGCCCTATGTGCTAGGATGAATTAGAAATTGTAAACCATCTATTTTTTAGCTATAATATTGCATGCAATGTATGGAATATGTGTTATGAATGAATAAACATAGTCACATTAATACATAACCAAGCTAAGATGAAACTTCAACAATTTAATCTAATGGAAAGAAACAACAAAGGAAGCAAAACATGTAAATGAATATCGTAGCTATAATTTGAAACATATGGACACACAAGAATAAAGTGGTATTTAAGAACAAGAGGGTAGATTCTGAAAAGATATTCACCATGGCACAACTAAAAGTTTAGGCCTCACTTCAAAATTGGTTCTCGAAATCCTCCTTCTCATATCCCGCTTACTGTTTTTGCTCCTACATATATATAAAATCAGTAGTTGTATAACCAGTACTGAATAAATAGAAGGTGGGAAGTAGGATGTGTTAGACACCTAGAATCTCATTTTGCAGACATAGTAACATAGGGTAGGAAGTGAAATTTTGAATCAGACCATATGAGTGCCACAAAAGAGGTGAAAAGGCACCCAAACAAAATAGTCTATAAGAAAAAAGTTGAGAAAACTAAATTAAAATGTTAAATTAGTGACCATGTTAAATTTGTAAAGGGAAGGAAGGGCTCTGACAAAGTAAGGGTAAAATAAGAAGGATTAAAAAGCATAATAAGCTTAACAGTGGGTGGGATGGTTAGTTTAATGAAATGCTTTTGCTTTTCACTACAAGAAAATAGCAAAATAGCATAGACCAAAAGCCCATGCAAAGTACTAAAAACCCATGTACATGCGTATGCATAGTGTGGGCAAAGGGACCATGCTAGAATCCTCAAAGCAAGACTATCTTGCGTGGGTCAGGCCCACGCTTATAATAAAACATATATTTTAAAAAAATATATAAAAAATCTTATTATTATTATCATTTATACGCAACAGGAGAGACTCAAACCCAAAACCCCAAAACCTTTCATCACCTGGACAAAACCCTTAACCAGCAGATCATAAGAGTTTTTCTGTCATGTTACATACTTATTAATTCAATATACTTAACCATCAGACCACACTGGTTGCAATTAATTAATTGAAAAGAATATTTTGATGTGTGTGTATGCCCCTACTTGGTTTTTTTTTTTTTTTTGTATTTTTTTTTGTTTTTTTTTTTTTTTTGAATTTTCTTTTGTGTTTTGTGTGGGTTTAGTCAACGCTGCTTGCGATTAATTAATTACAAATAATATTTTGGTATGTGGGTCTGGCCCCCACTTGTTTTTTTATTTTCTTTTGCATTTTGTGTGAGTCTAACCCATGTTGTTTGCAATTAATTAATTGCAAATAACATTTTGGTACGTGGGTCTACCCCTGCTTGGTTTTATTTTATTTTTTTTAATTTTCTTTTACGTTTTGCATGGATCTAGCTCACGCTGCTTACAATTAATTAATTGCAAATAATATTTTGGTGTGTGGGTCTAGCCCCGCTTGGTTTTATATTTTTTTTAATTTTATTTTCCGTTTTATGTGGATCTAGCCCATGCTGCTTGCAATTAATTAATTACAAATAATATTTTGGTGCGTGCCGCCTGTTTTTTTTTTTTAATTTTCTTTTGCGTTTTGCGTGGGTCTAGCCCACGTTGCTTGCAATTAATTAATTACAAATAATATTTTGGTGCGTGGGCCTGACCCTTACTTAGTTTTATATTTTTTTGTTTGAATTTTCTTTTACGTTTTTGCGTAGTCTAACTGCTGCTTACAATTAATTAATTACAAATGATATTTTAGTGCGTGAGTCATATCTTGAGTTATTTTGGTGTATGGGTCACACCTTGAGTGGCTGTGATAATTTAGAGTGGGTTTGGTCCATACTTCTTGTGTGGACCATTAACCTAGAGATTTTGAGAGTTATTTTGTTATTTTCTTGTAGTGTTTGTTGTGCAAAGTACCTAGCCTCCTACGAGGTTCCGTAGTGTGTTTCAATCTTTTGCAAATATTACTGTATGCAAGCAAATAACAGTTCGAGTTACATAAGAAAACTCTGGTTCGAGTTACATAAGAAAACTCGTTAGCAAAGAAGAAATTTGGGGTCAGGGAGAACAAGCGAGATATATGGAGGATCCAACAGCAAGGAGAAACATCAATGCTTCAAAACTGCCCGTGAAGAAAAAAATCAGACACATTTAGGTATCAGACTTAGCTTTGGTTATGTACGTTACTTGGGTGAATTAATTGTTACAAATAAAACAGTGTGGTATGAGGCCTGATGTGATTTGAGAACAAAATATCTAATTATCTCATCAGTGGAACGTTTAAAATGTGTAACAATTATAATGATTATGTTGAAATAGGAAACTAGGATTTCTTTTGTATGACGGGAAAATGTTGGTACCTAGTAGGAAAAGGGTAAAGATGGTTGAGTGTATGTGTCATAATTCTCTAAACGTTGTATTATTATTTTTTATATATATATAAATTGAAAAATCTCAAATATTTCATATATGTTAATTCTTTTTTGTCAACAGTAAATAATTCTATTATTAAAAAAATAAGATTACTTTTTTTCAACAATAACTACAGCTTTATGCATATAAATTTTGTTTTCAAACTAGCTAATATTATTGTTTGTGTGATAGTGTAACATAATTTATTTACTTTTATGACAATTATAAATTATTTAATATAAAATTAATATATTTTTCTTTATAAATTGAACATGTTAAAAAGCTTACAACAACTCAAGCATCATATTCAATCAACTAAGGTAGAACATTGACTAATATAAATTTTAATTAAAAAGTATAATTTTATAAGAAGTTGTTAAATAATATAATGGTTGAAGTAAGGTACAAAATTTTATGGAAGAGAGAATAGAAATAGAGAAAACTGAGAAGCACCGACTATATTCATAAAAGGTAGTTCTTATATATTACACCTTTGAGAAATTTATTCAGTTAAGCAGAAACTGACCACTTATGCCAATAAAAATGTAGCACCTAGTTATAAAATGATAAGTCACAAAATGTCACATTTAACACGAAGCCATTTACAAAATATAACTACTAATACCAAGTCCATTAAATTATGGATTCTCTTGTGATCCCACAAGAGTAAGCAAATTAAAAATGATTTTTTATAGACTAAAAAATAATTTTTATCATAATTTATTCTTGAGAGATCATATGCGGCAGTACATTAAGGGCTCACTTGCTTTTTGCTTCCTTCTTTTAACAATTCGTGGCATTTCATTGATTTGATGATGGAACGACAACTGATGGGAATCATGAGGATTTTTAGAACAAGTTGTTCGTTGTGGGGTCATTTCTCACGTATTCGGATGTTACATTATAATTCTTCACTCTCCTTAATTTTTAGAGGGCAAAAACTGTCAAAATATAATTTTTCATATATAAATTTTATGGACTATGAAGGCCCATCTGGTGGGTTCTTTGTGACTTGCGTGTTCTGGTCAGTTGCTTCCTGCACCGTATAATTTTTTTTTTACCTGCATCATATTACTAAATGAAATGATTAAAACATTCCTAAGTTTATAATTCAATGACTTTCGGATTTAGAATTTCAAGAATCTATTTCTAAAAAACATTTTCCACAATATAAATTTTACATTTTTCAAAATATATTTTCTGAAAGATAAATTTCACGTTCTAAAAAATATATTCTGAAAAACATATTTCAGAACCTAAAATTTACATTCTAGAATTCTAAACAATGTTGTTAGAAAACATCTCTTTCATTGATTTGAAATGAAATATTAAGATATTTCTAATATTTCCGAAATTGATACGATGTAGGTTGGAATTGATATGGTGCAGTAAGACTGCTTCTACACCTTCAAGCCTTCTTAAGGAACCTTCAAAATTTTAAAATATTCCAACAGTATCTTTTCTGTAATTACTAGTTGATCCCTAGGAAGTGGAGGGATTAAATGTTGAGGGTGGGTAGAACCTTGAAGATGGATGGATTGAGGTGTAGTGGGTGAGTGGCTGCAGTGGTCTGCATTATCGGCGGCAGCGGAAGAGTGGGAGAGCAACGACACTACAAAGCATTGGTCGTGCAACATTGTGTGAGATAAGTTAAGAGTGGATTCAATATACCAGGGGTTGCGGAACACATTTGTAATTTTAAAAGTGAATTCCGAAATTCATTTTAAGTTTTTTAAATGAGTTACGGAACGATTTATTCCGGAATATAATTTTGGAAGGTGTGAATATGTTCAGAAACATATTATTCCGGAATACAGTTCCAAAATATCTTATTCCGAAACTAAATTTTAATAAAAAAGCTCCACTCCCAAATTGTAAAAACAGAAATCTCTCAAATATAAATCGTTCAATATATGTTTAATATATATATATCTCAAATGCTTGTGAAATATGTTACTATTAATGGATAACGAAACCAAAATGGCAAAGGCAACGCAAAATGGAATTTCTGCTTGGAGGTGACGGCGCACAAACGGAATGAGGGAATATAGATTTAGAGTTCAGGTGATATTTCTGTCTTCACACTGTTATTTTAAAGGTATTTTTGGACAACATGAAATTTTTGGAGGTACCTGAAAAAAAAAGGCTTGGAGTGCAGGAAGAAGCAGTCGTGCAGTAATTGCCCGTGGTCTGACATTTTGTTAAATTGAAGCCCATGCTCACTTACGGTTTTGGGCTTTAAACATCCAAATATTTGTGGTCTCCTCTCTCATTTGATGTGGAAAGCAATTTTAAGGGACTAAAAATTTTAAGAAGCATTTTGTTTGACCGTAGTAATATTTACAAAACTTCTTTATATGAAAATCTATATTTTTGTTTTACATTTCATACAATTTTGAATACTACAAATTGCACCTGAACACATTTGTATTGGTATATAATTATTCAATGTTTTTTCTTCAGTTCAGTATATTCTTAAAATTACTCTAAAAAGTATATTCATAACAAATATTTCAAATTTCATTGTCCATAATGCCAGAACTTCAATGGTAAATAATCTGAAGTATATTTGTAAATATCTTCGAGACCGTGAACTCTATCTAACTTGGATGGATCTTCGAGATCAAATTCATCTAATTTTTCACCACACAAAAAAAGCGAGAAGTGAAAAAAATTAAAGAATATGTGTTTAAAGTGATAGTTGAATTTTCAATACTACGTTCATGATATACTTAAAAAATAAATTGACTATAAGTGATAAATCACAGATTAAAAATGTTTATTTATCCATAATTCTTCGCACATATTTTAATTTTTAAGGAAATATAAACGATAGAAATTCAGTTTGAAAAACCATTCAACATGCTAATAGTATAGTCAACAGAAATTCAAAAACCTTAGTTTATAGAAAAGTATTTTCAAATTTCCCTTGACAATATTGCTGGATAAATGTCACATAGACCCACTTATTTATTTGTTGCCCTAGTTTTTCCATTTTTATTTTCGATCCAAGTTGCGACTTTAATGTTAAAAGCGCTATTGTACAACTAAAATCACAGTTCAACAAAACAACATTAGTTTTGCTAGTTTTTTTTTTTTGTTTTTGTCCGCGTCAACATTTCAACGGTCAAAGATAAGATACCTTAACCTGCTTTGTAGAAACTGGATTGTTTATTTTATTTGTAGAGAATTGGAAACAAATACAATGGTTTATATATTTTTCCCCTTTCCTCTGACTCCAGAAAGTGACCATTTCATCATCCAGTTTGCACTGATAAGGTACCTCTGTGAGTAAAGTTAAATCCTCATATAAAGCCAAAAAAAAAATGAGAAAAGAGAGTCTGTCTCTAACAATGAAGGAAAATTCTTATTGACTAAGCAATTTTAGAATTGCACATTCCTACGACACAAGTAGCTAAGACATACATAGAAATGTTCTTTGCCTCTTTTTCTAAAGGGTCATATAATTCTAGAATGTTACCTTACAGCACCTGCTGATGTCTTTCCATTTTCATCATATGCTTCTAATTCTATTATTTAAAAAAAAAAGATTTTGTAATTTATTCAAATTCTCTTATACTCAACAAAAATCATGGGTTATCGAATCTGAAGTTCTGACCGTCAAATTCAAACTGGTTGAAAGGAAACTCTAAAGCAACTGCTGCTGAGTTTGGAGCTGAAGTAGCAGCTGGGATCATGTCATTGATACGAGACTCAAAAGGTGCCAAATTTGGGTTCCCTACAAAACTGTTCACCCCACTTGGAGACAGCGAATAGTGGCTTATTCCGGATGTAGCAGGTGACACATAAGGAGAACTGAAATTTTCAAGCAAATGGGGAGGGAAAACTTGGCCTTCATTTTTTATGTTTGTTGATAAAGGGAAAAGGAACGGAGCAAATGATTGGTCAGTGGAATCTAGGTTCTCTGTTTGGACTCTCAACCCTTCTCGGAGACTCAAAAGTAAATCATTTGGCTGCTGCTGCTCAAGGCTTTGCAAGATATTCTGCTGCTGATTTGTGTTGTTCAGACTTGGTTCTTGGTTTTCCAGTGGAATCACTGAAGAAGAACCCACGTTATGGGCCACCGTGCATGTGTGCTTTCCTCGGTAATTGATTTCAAAAATTGTAGGGTCTTCATCAGATCTTTGCACTTGCTTTGTTGCCATGCAACCTTGAACAGTTCTGTGGGTACATCTGTAATAGCCCCTGCAAACCAACAAAGTATATAGTTATATATATGTACATATAAACCTAGTTCAACACCATATACATATAATATAGACATAATAGTATTAAGTATCTTGTTACCTGGGGTACATGGCTCCAAGGATGTCTTTCTGACCATATTTTCTCCAACTATATCCATCATCAAGAGGCCCTTCCACTCCCATTCCTGGTGTAACCCGAATCCTTTTTGTCCATCTCGGCAAAGTGTTTCTGCGAGGAAAGGAGTTTATAACATTAGAGTAAAAACTACATGCAGGATTTTAAAAAAAGTTAGTGACCAGATTTCAGTCACAACTCGAAAGCTCTTGAGGTGCTAGCTGCCATAATGTAATGGCAATTGTAATTGCATTAATAATATTTGTCGGAAAATTTCCACAATATTAGAAAAGGCAATCACAAAACCATTTGGTATGGACACGAAGGCAAGTTGGTGTATAGATGCATGCATTGGTATTAGATGTACCTTTTTCTGAAAGCATTGTGATCTTGGTCCTTCAAATCTCTCTCGGAGTCTTCACTTTGGGGACTACCGCTGATAGGTGAGTCTGACATTCGGATTGCAGCTGCAAGGGGCAGTTGCGATGACTCACCAGCAGGCAGTGGCCCTTTCCAATTTACCATTTCAAGTGCCTTTTCAAAGGAGGATATGATCTTCTGGATTAGGTCACGGGTTTCTTGGGAAGAAGAAGGCTTGTGGAGATACCCTTGGAGCTGCCTTGCCAACTCCAAACCTTGTAGAAGCTCTTGTATGATGCTCTTGGGGTCTGCCATGTTGTCCATGTAGGCACAAAAGCAAGATGAAGCCCGTGATGTGCCAGGTGATGAAAAATGATTGGTTCTGAGATGAAAAATTTGTGTCAGAGGCAAAGTGGCACATGCCAAAGATGGGTAAACTAAAGCATGGATTGGTGAGGTTTGGAGAAGAAACAAAACCAAAAAGCAAGGGTCTAGAAGTATATAGAAGAGAATAAGAGAAAACGGGGTTAGCGAGGAGGTGAGTTATATGGGATTTATAAGGGGGAGGTTGTGATTATGAAAAAAGCCAAGTGTGGGAAAGCGCATAAAATAGAAAGGAAAGGAAAGTTTGACTGAGAAAAGTGGAGTGGATTTTCTTTACTCGGACTAGTCTTTGGTCATAGGAATCACCAGTTCAAAGGGTAAGGATGAGAGGTCCAATTGCTGACCCATTCTCCAGCACACCCTCTTCTCTTCAATAACCATAACATATATCACTAATCACATTCGCAACACACAACAGATCATTTCCACGCAGTAAAAAAAGGGCCACAACAGATAATTCCTTAATTAAAAAAAAAATAACTTGTAAAGAGAAAAGTCAAATTGGTGAGAAGGGTAAAGTTGGAAAAGAATGAGACTAGGAATCTTCAAACCTTGTTCCGCGTCATTACCATTGTACCTTCCAACGTTGTTATGGAAGGTTTGTGACAAGGTTGTGTGACGTGGGCCATTCACTTTGCTTCCATCACTACATTTCAAATTCCAATTCTGGGTAGAGTGAAGTTATTTGTAAGGTGTATCTCTCTAACACATATTAATTTATAACATTCCATAGCTGTTTTTGCCAGACCTGTTTCCGGATGGGGTACACTAAATTAACTGGATTCAATCTGAGTTAACCAAAATCACTAAACAACATCAATTTGAGTTATGTATTTATTAACAATAAGTGAATTTGAAGTTTTTGTTTAATGCTCTTTTTCTTCTCTAGACATAACTATTCATTTCCGTCTGATCAAATTAATTTGATACGAATTACAATCTCAAATATTATTTCGATTTAATTTTGACATGACCCCACTCATGAACTGTACAAATTATTGCCGCGAACTGTGCGAGCATAAAAGTCTTACAATCTAGTTAGGTCAATTTGATGTTTTATTTATTTCTTTTTCGTTTCTAACGCACGTTTTTGCTTTCAATCCTAATCGCATCTATCTCCTAAGTTTTTTTTTTAAATATGCAATAGAATAAGATTTTATTTAGGGAATTGCTTCCGATAAATAATTAATTTTTTTCATTTACACTCGTAAAAACATAAATTTCTTTTTCAATCAATTGCATTATTTTATTTTTTATTAATTTGTTATAATGATATATTTTACTGGTTAGATATTATAATTTGAGATAGGATACTAATACGATTAATTTTAAAAATGCAGTTGAACACATTTTTTCCAATATTTAATTTTCTGATAACAAATTTAATGTTTGTTAAAAAAATATAGGTATTTGTCAATATTTATAAGATTATCTTTTATTATTTTTCAAAAAAAATTTGTTAATATTTATATTGTGCAGGAAGCTATTTGGATCCTACAAGAAACAATTATCTTTTATTTAATCAAAATCAAATGTTTCCTTCATAAGTATTTTTTACTCTTTAAGTAATTATTTTTATTTTTTTTTATCTTTGGAAACGACGATTCTTGTTCGAATGCATGCATACAGTTTTCAGACTACAACTTTCTGCTAAAAAAAAATATTGTCCTAATAAACTTAAACATAAATCAATCTTAATTTTTAAACCTTATTTTACTATTATTTTGCCTTATTTTTTAAACATAGATACACAGAAAATTACTTTTTCTAAACTTTAATAGAAAGAAAATCTCACAAAATATAAAAAGTTATAGCAATACTTAATGATATTATTTTAAAAATATTCTTATCTTTAAATTTAACATAATTCTTAATAAATATAATTCGAAAGTATTTTATAAAAAATATTTTTTATTATATAAAAATAGAAAAAATTAAATGAACTCATTACTCATATACAGCGAGAACAGTGGAGTTAAATGTGATTTTGTTTAAGGTTTTTTCTAGTTATTACTCATATGTAGAGAGAAGAGTGGCGAGTTAATTTTTCAAAGTAGTTATTTAATAGTTAGATGTATATAATGGAGTATCAAAATTTACTTAGCTGATGGATACTCCCTTTAATATTAAGTGATTAATTATGTACACATAGATTAAATACTTACAATTATCAAATATTATAAAAAACTACTTTATTTATTTTGATTTGTCTGATACTATTTCATATAAAACAAATTATTCTCCCACTCTTCATATATCAATTGTTTTTCATAACTTTTTTAATTTAAAAGAACTATATCATAAAAAAATAAACATAAAAGACTAGGCCAAACTCATGTAGAGATAAACAAAATCATTCTCTAAAAACGAGTTAAACAAGAGGAAATATAGAGAATCTATACTTATTATAAAAAGAATTTGAAAAATCACAGAAAATAAAATATAATATAAAGAGAAGTCAAATCTATTCTTCAGCTCTAAAGAAACAAGTTTATTAGTACAACGGTTAATGTGAAACTTTGAAATCATTTTTTTACAGAATGATAAACACTTATTTCATCTTCCTCTAATGGACTAAGAAATAAGCTGGGTTGAGGTAAAAGCTTAACAAATTATGATAGAATCAGTCTCCAGCTATAAATGTCAATAACCAACATCTTTAGCATACTCTATTGTCAAGATAACACCCATAAGCTCAGCAAAAAGAGAAAACTGAACTTCCAAAAAAGAAGAAAAATCACCAACAAACTCCTCATGCTCTCTCTAAAGATACCAACACAGGTAAAGACCAAGTGAACCCCTTATAACATCATTTGTGTTAACTTTTATCCAACCAGTCGAATGAAAGTTTCAGACCACTGGAATCGGATGAGAAGTTTTCCAAACCTAGTACTTATACCATAAAATTTCAAAATAAAAAAGTCAATAATATCATTATTCATTGTTTTATTAGAGGAATCACCGGACATTTTGATATAATTTTTTATAAAGTAAACTGATCATATGAATACTAATATCCTGCTGGAATTTGGAATAATTTCCCTTCCTCCAATCATCCAAACCGAAAAGGTGATAGCAACAAGCCTAATGAGCTTAATAAGGAGACTTTCTAAAGACCTAATATGAGATAAAAGAACATAGGATAAAGAAGTTAACTCAACAAAAATTTGTTCAACTCAAGACTGGATAGACAAGACATCAGGACATTCAAGAAAAGATATGAGAAATAGGCTCCTCTTGAGAGTTACATAAAGAGCACACGGAACATGACACCACCCCTCTTTTTTTTAAAGTCAGTGTCAATAGGCAACTTACAGTGTAAAAATTTTCAATAAACCAAAGATTTGGTAGGAAGAATGGAAAAGGATCAAATAACCTTGCCACAATCACAAGAAATCTCCATAGGAGAGATATAACTCCCAACAGACTTCTAATTTAAGATGTCATAATCCTCAAGCATCCAATTAGGCACATCATCCTCTTGAGAGATAATAATATTTTCTTATTTTAAAATTAATATCTACATTAATATATATATATATATATATATATATATATATATAAAATAATAATTATTATTATTACAATAATTAAATTTAATGAAATAAATTGACATAAAAAAAATGCGATAAACAAATATATTAACATTTATATTTTCGCTGGTTATTAATTAATAAAGTCAATCAAGACTAAGAAGTGCAATACCAACTTTTCTTAATTAAAGATACATATTTTCTTACTAGAACGTTCAAATAAATTTTTCTTTCTTTCAGCTATGTTTTTTTCCTCTTTCATCGAGTGAGGAGCATATCACTAGAGTTATTATGTTCATGATCTTCATATTAAGAGATAAATTTTGAAATATTACGAATTAATAGTGTTCTATATTAATTAAATATTTTATCTAATAATGTATCTTAAGATAACATGAGGCCGTTACTGGATTCTTGTTGAGGTTATTCGAATATGAACTTTTTACAACACGATAACAGTATATAATTAAAAAAACAGTTATATCAAGAATAAATTTTTTTTAAATTCCTTTTTATTCTATAATTCATTTAATTTTAATAAGATGTTCCTACCAACTATCTTATCTGTCAAATTAAAATATTCAACCACGTGCTCAAAACCACTGTGTTCCCAACACAACTGTTCAAAACCCTGCTCGCCATTACCTATAATCTTTCTAATTTTGTCTTCATTGGCAACGTTTAATTCATTTTTACTTCTGTTGATGTTCTACGTAGCCATGTAAATAAAAACTGGCCTATTACTAACAAATTATAAGAACATTCTTTTGTTTTTTTTTTTAGCCAAGCAGTTTAATGAGATTGATATAAAGGTATTAATTAAAATTATAAAAGTTTAACACCAAATTTTTAGTTTATTTCTCACAATAAACACTATATATAAATGCATGTGTATACCGACAGTTATATATCAAGTTGATTGGAATTATTCTCAAATAAATATTATAATATACAAGTGAGGATAATTCTCATTTTTAAATTGATTTTGTAAGAATTTTTAAGTTTAAACTTGCTTTTTTTATATCTTTTTTTTCCTCAGCCACTTCTTGATAGAGTCTATTCTAAATATTATTCGATAAATTTATTGTACTATCTATTATCAAATTAGTCACAAATATAGAATTTTATAACTTACGTAATAATTAAGAATGCTAGCTATGTACGTTATGAGAGAAGTCTCCAATAGACCACTTTTTATATGATATAAAAATCACCATAGATAAACCTCCCTCAAAATAGACAGTAAAATTATTCAAAAATAATTGTGATCACAATGTATAAATCTTTAAACAACTACTCGATAGTTATTCTTTACTGTGAATATATATATATATATATATATATATATATATATATATATATATATATA
>Ga0209700_105125_pt1 | contig 22544 bp, 18 predicted proteins | sample SiratroredBW_FD_187528 | JGI IMG/M metagenome (GOLD analysis project Ga0209700, IMG submission 187528) | Root nodule microbial communities of legume samples collected from California, USA - Siratro red BW (SPAdes) (version 2) | ecosystem: Host-associated > Plants > Roots > Nodule | place: USA... | reverse complement strand
AAAATATATATATATATGTTTTATTTATATATAAAAATATATATATATATATATATATATATATATATATATATATATATATAATTTTTAAAAATTAGGGGACCATAACCCGCTTGACTCCTATTAACATCTGTCAAAATGTTTAATAATATATTAAAAAAATATGTTGGCAAATAATTAATATATATTCCATTCGGTTATAGCTTGACTGTTAATTATATATTATTTTTATAATATTACTACTTCTATACCATTTGTGTGTTGGTTTTTGTCACAACAGCTCTCCTTAAAAATATGGCGCACCTCTATTTTTTTTTATTAGATTTTCCAATCTATAAAATTAGACATTTTACAAATCATTGATTCATTTCAAGTCCACAATTTTGACATACTAACTCGTGGATCCAAAAATAATTTAGATAAAATTGTTAAAAAAATTATGTAAAATTCACTAAAAAGTTCAAAAAAATTCACTAGTAAAAAAATAGGCTTTAACATCTCCCTTTTATGACGGTTAAAGAGGTAAATGATGTAGTCAGAATATGCGGTGGTATTTTTGTAAATAAATGAATAATTCCACGTCGGTTGGCACGAACAACCGTCATTTACCTATTTATAAAAAAGAAAAATTCAAACTTTTAAAAGTTCCAAGAGGCGCGTAAATCCCACATCGGTTAAGAGGACATCACCGACGTGGGATTGTTGTCCACTACGTCGGCTACGGACACATAACCGACGTGGTGCATGCTGTATGACAAATTGGGAAAAATTGGGGAAAAAAGTTGAAATTAGGGCACACACCACGTCGGTTTTGGGCTTTGTAACCGACGTGGTGCTTCTATTTTATTTCAAACGCGCCTTTTTTCTTCACTTTTCTTCTTCTCCGCTGCTCGCATAGTCTCCCTGGCACTGTTCCGACGTCTTCTCCTTCACTTTTCGACCTCCATTTGCACCTCATTCTACTCTATTTTACTTCCTCTTGTTCGCATTTTCGAGAGCTTCGATTTGAACGGTTCTATTTTCGATTTCAAGTTCGTTCGTGCTCCGTTTTCTTTGAAGTTGTGCGCTCATTCTTTCTCTTCCATTTTCTTTTGCTTTTACTGATATTGTTATTGTATTGAGCATTTGTTTGTGCTTTGTGGTTTTGGTAGGGTTCCTTTGGCCGATTTGGGTTCGTTTGTGTTGTTGGTTTTGGCGTCACCACTACGGGTTTGGTTTTGGCATTACCACTACCCTACAAGAAGTGTGTTTTTATCTTCTTTGAAATGGAAGAACAATATGTGTTGAATGTTTATCTATATCATTAGAATGCTTGTTCAAATTAGAATGTTTGGGAGAATGTTTGATGTATGTTTTTGGAGAATGTTTGATGTATGTTTTTAGAGAATGTTTAACTATATGTTGAATGTTTGATCTATGTTTTATAATTTATTTGAGCATTCTGATCCATCTTTTACTTGGTAATGATTGCATTTTTAATTACTCCTCTCCTTTTTAAACAAGATAATAATGTTTTGGAAAACCTTAGCCTTCTACCATGAACTAGTGTTTTCCGTGGTCAAATATTGAGAATGACTGCGAATAGAAAAAGGGTCTGTATGTGTTATCTGCAGAGCGTGCACTAAGTAATTTTGTGTGGAACATCTCTAATAAAGAGTATTTTACATGCTTTGCGTTCAAATTATGTTTTCTTCATGTTTTCTCCATTCAATATTAGAAAGATTCTGGAATAGTATTGGGGTTGGTTTAACTCCTAGTTTTTCTGCACCTAGATAGATCCTCCTAGATGCATATTGATGTTTGAAGTAAAATCAGTATTCAATAGCTTCATGCTAGACATGGAAATCAATAGTTTAGTAGTAGTAGACAACTTTTGCTAGATTTTCAGAGAAATAACAGAAAAATAAGGTTTCCAACCCAGAAACTTTGATTTGAAAAGTTTGGATAATTTTGTGGAATATTTAATATTCTATCTGTGTAGAACTCAATTCATGATTAAATTCTGTAAGGAAAGCCAGAACGTGTTCTTATTAAGAAATTTGTATTAGTGCATATCGAGGATTTCTTTATCCATGCTTGAATTATGTAATATCTGCCAGATATAAAAACCATTTATGAGTCTTCATCCAAGAATATGCCCCTAAATATGTATATTCAATTAATATATTTTATCCTGTACATTATGAAAATATTATTTTAACACTTGTTTATCCATGCAACAACTTGAACTTCTAGATAGACATCACATTATTAGAGACGCTACAATTGGAATGGACTTCTGATAGACTCCTCAACTTTATGTTTCTTACTCTGCTTCCATTTTGGCTTGGATTTGTGATAGACTTGTCAAATATTAAGCTTTTAATGCAATGGTTTTGTTTTCTTTTCAGGATTGGTTTTCTTTTCTATTCGATGGTGGAATCCTGCAACCTTTGAAGCATGTGACCAGAGGGAACTGCTGCAAGAGCTACATGGCCTTATGTTGAAGATAAATCTTATCTCTGGATGTGGTTGTTTCTGGTTCCCTTAGCAGTTTACGTTATGTAATATCTGTCAGATATAAAACCATATTAGTCTTGTTGTATATTACAAGAAGACCTCACAGTGTAACCGATCTACGGTTCTCAAAATGTAGAACTGGAATATACTAATATCACGTCAGTTGGGTGCCCAAAACCGACGTGGGTGTTCTCCTCACCACGTCGTTTTTGGGACAAAACCGACGTGGTGCAACTTCTAAAAATAATTACCATATTAATCACCACGTCGGTTTTAACCGACGTAGTGAGTTCAATCACCACGTCGGCTGTTAAACCAACGTCTGATTCAATGTCTCCTAGGTCAACGTCGGGTCGAAAACCGACGAAAAAAGCCACTTAGAACCGACAACGAAGGCTATTTTTCTACTAATGATTGTCAGAATTTATACAACTTTGAATATCGATAAATATTTATCATAAATATAAAAAATATTAATTAAATATTTTTTCTTTTACGAAAAAGTAAGTATCCTAATTAAACACTGAAAAAAATTATACAAAAAAAATTGAAAAACCTATTCTGATATACTTCTTAAATATTATGTTGTAAAATGTGAAAAAAAAATGTATTCTATAATTGGATAGATAAGATAATATATCAGTTTGAATTTTCAAAATCAAAAAGATTATATTTATATTTTTTAATTTTATTTAAACAATTTAGTAAGAGAGTTGAACCCGATACGATGATAACACTACGTTATGAGGGTAAAAAACTTTCCAACTATTTAACAAGGGAAATTTGTCATCTCTAAATAAGTTTTTTTGAAATTTTCTTAGAATCATAAGTTGTTAAAACAAAGACGATCGACTCAAAATAATTTATGATTATGATTATTGATGACATATTTTCTTAGATTAACTTTATTTATATTTAAAGAGGGAGTAAAGTGTATAGCTTGATGCATTATTTTTTTATAACCTTCAATGTATTTCTGTTGACTGCAACAAACTCGATATTTTTAATTTTTAAATTCGTTTCACTCTTAGAAACTTTTTTCATTTCTTCGTAGAGAAACGAAACATGAGCTTTAGTCTCTTTTAGTTTGTTATTTACCTTGTCAACACTTTCAAATTCTTCTTGAGTACCTACCTCAGCCTTAAGAGTTTTTATTGTTATTGACCTCGAGCTATTTCTAGAGATTTGGCATAAAGAGCAAGATCAGTCTCGACCTTCTCTTTCAATAGCTCTTGGAAGTTTGGCAATCATCTCATCTTTTTTAACGGTCCACCTTTCCAATTAATGGATGATCACCATGCACCTAGTCAGCATTACACTTGGGAAACGTGGGAGGACGCGATAGGTTGGGTCAAGTAGTATGTACTGTTCTTGTAGCTTGAACGTTTGTAGTTACTGTCTTAACCGATGAAATAAGTGGAGTTGTTCTTGGGATAGAGGTTGAAGTTTCGCCTCCAACTCTTTTCCCCATATCAGTCTTCTTCTTAGAAGGATTTTGAAAGTTTACAAGAATGATTTTTCAAGGATAGGATCTCCAACCTTTGGCATACATCTTACAATCAAAATCCTTAGTCATGCTATTTACACAACAAAACAATAGAAATTAGAAACCAACACAATATGATATTCAATCAACACTAAACAAAATTAAAATAAAAAAAGATAAATAGTGACCCAAAAGTTAGTCACTAAATCATAAAAATCAATCACTAATTAAAACAATGACTAAACAGTGTCATTCGCTATTTGTTGGTCGTTGATTTATAATGATCGACTCTGTAACTGAATTTGTGATTGAATCTATAATCAAATTAGTGACAATCTATGATCGAATTAGTGACTAAATATGTAACCAAAATTAATAACTGGATTTACGACTGATTTTAAAATCTTCATCTTAATTGTTGAGTCATTCACTAATTTTTTTATTAATTTTAAATTATATATGCTAAATTGAAAGTTAAATGACAGGATAACTTATGATGTAAACATAAACTCGCGAATAATACTCACCGATAATGGTAATAGAGTTATGCTTTTTTTGATTATTTATAGTTTTATTCGTCTCTTAATATATATTAAAAAATATAATACAAAATTTTCATATATATTCTCTTAAAAGAAACCATAAACAACATTTAAAATATCAATTTAAATCCAAGATTCATTAACTATTGTACTATAGGCTACGCCGAGCACCACAACCAATGCATAATTGCATAATTCACACGAGTTGATCGACCGAATGATTATCGATTTATCTAGCCGGCCGAATAGTATCCGGTAAGAGTTTGCAATATTTAATAAACTATTCTATTGTGATCATCCACGTGTAAGACAGCCACGTGGCGTCCATGTGGTCACTATTGATAGGGACGTTTCACTGGTAAGTTGGGCCTCCAATTCAATCATTAGAAGGCCCATTGGCCTCTAGCCCAATTATTAAGGGCCCATTCAAACACTATAAAATGAGAGATAATCCCAAGACATGAGGTATTATTACTCTATCCCATTAAACCCTGCTTTAATCAGACCTTTTGTGACTTGAGTGTCGGAGTGCATACAGGACCCCCTCCCAAGATTGTCCGTACACGAAGCAGATCAGACCGAGAAGAGAGCAGGAGCTAGGATTCACAAAGAACGATCGAGGAAACTGTTGTTGTTGGAGCTAACCAGTCTCTTGCAAGAACATTTTGGCACCCACTGTGGAGCCGAGATTAGCCTGAATAAGCAATGGTGACAACGAGGAATTAGGGAAGCCAACAGAACCATCAAGGAGGAGACCTAGTAGCTGCATTGGTTGAAATACGGAAAGAACTGGAGATGATGAGGAAAATGTGTGAGGAGGATCGGGAGCACCATGTTGGCAAGTTGAACGGGTTTCAGGAAGAGAATGAGTGGCTCAAGCAGCGAGTCGATAGGGCAGAGCGAGAGTGAATTCATGGGGAAAATCCGACTGAGGAGGAAGGCTCTCGGCAGAAAGGTCGAAGAGAAGGTACTCGGCACGAAGGCCGAAGAGAAGGTACTCGGCATGAGGACCGAAGAGAAGAGGCGTCGCACAGCACGATTGCCAACTCGTCCAAAAAGAATCCTTTCACGGATGATATAATGGCAACCGAGTTACCCCCCAACTGGAAAAACACAGTGTTGGATCGATATGTCACCCAGTCAACAGATTCGGAGGAATACATTAATCCGGATGGCAACATATACTGTAAGGTTTTCCCTACCTCCCTAAAAGGGGCTGCACTCAACTGGTTCACCTGGCTACCCCCTCAATCAATTGACTCCTTCGAGACCTTAGTGGCCATGTTTGGGGCACATTTTATGACTAGCAAACCCCACCACATGACATCTGTTGCATTGGTAAACATTAGACAGGACAAGGGGGAATCCCTACGAATATTCATGGATAGGTTTGGCAAGGTCGCCCTGAGCATTCACGGACTGAATCCGAAAGTAGCCATGCACCATATGATCACTACTCTCCGACTGGGACTTTTTGCGGACAGTTTGTGCATGTAGCCAGCTGCTGATATGAACGAGCTCCACCAAAGAGCTGCCAAGTTTATACAGGTTGAAGAATACATAGAGTTCAAGAGTCAGGCCAGAATTGAGGAGAACCAGGGAAAGAGGAATGACCGAGATCATAATCCTCCAAGGCTTACAGAGTGACCCTCAGCTCCAAGGTTTACAAGGTACACGCCCTTCAATACAGGTTAAGCACATATTTCGGACGAATCCCTTATTGCCGAACTCATCACGACACCCCGCAAGTTTCCTTCACCTCCTCGGGCATATCAAAGTAAGCACTACTGATATCATCGCAACCATGACTATAACACTGAGGAATGCTTAGCCTTGAAAGATAAGATAGAGGAGCTTATACAAGCAGGCACTTGCAATGTTATGTAGTGAGGAACAAATAGAGACCAAAAGGCGATAACCCCTGAGCGTAGTCCCAAAAGGAGTCCAAGGGGCAAGAGTCCAATAACAAGAAGAGATGACCGGACAAGATGTGAACGGTCTATGGAGAGAAGTCCAAGGCGGCCCAACACCATTTCAGGTGGATTTGGAGTCGGTGGTCCATCGCATTCGGGCAGAAAGAGACATTTGAGGGCAATCAAGAGTGTCAACATGATCGGTCGCCACACATGGCGGAGTATGCCAGATATTATATTCATTGACAGAGACTTCAAGAGCATTGGCACATGGCAGGACGATCCAATGGTTATAGCTATCAAGGTAGGGAACTACGAAATTAGAAAGACGTTGGTGGACCTGGGGAGTTCAGTAGACGTACTCTACTTGAAGACTTTAAAGAAGATGTGGTTGGACGAAGATGCTATAATTCCTCTGGATGAACAGACAGTGGGTTTCCTTAGAGAACGGGTGGATACCAAAAGTTATGTGGATTTGTACGCCAAGTTTGGCAGAGCCGACTGAGATCATAGGACCATTCTGGTTAGGTACTTGATAGTCGACGTCAATATGTCGTATAATGCACTTCTGGGGCGACTGTCTTTGAACAAGTTAGGAGTTATTGTTTCAACACCACATCTCGCCATGAAGTTTTCGGCCGACTGTCTATGCCGATCATTGAATAACCTGAGAGTACTATGTGGCTAGCTTGAAGCTAACGCTGACAGTGTCGGCTAAGAAGGATATAAACTAGAGGATGGTGGCAATGACGGATCTCAATCCGAGAATTAATGATGAAGTTAGGATGTAACCCAAAGATAATGTGGAGGACTGGCAGCTAGGGGCTGACGGTCATAATACACAATTAGGTGGAGGTTTAATAGAGAAGGAAAATGAGAAGCTTATGAAGAAGTTAGCAGACAACAAAGACCTATTCGCTTGGATGACCGAAGACATATCGAGCATTGACCCTTGAATAATGTCTCACAGACTTGCGGTATGTACAGAGGCGAAGTCTGTCGCCTAAAAGAAGAGAAGATTAGGGGTAGAAAAGAGATAGACAGCCATGGAAGAGGTACAGAAGTTGCTCAATGCAAGCTTCATAAGAGAAATCCAGTACACCACGTGGTTGGCCAATATAGTCTTGGTGAAGAAAAGTAATGGGAAGTGGAGGATTGTACCAACTACAAGGACTTAAACAAAGCTTGCCCCCAAAGATGCCTATCCCCTTCCCAACATTGACCGGCTAGTGAACGGGGAAGTCGGGCACCGAATACTTAGCTTCTTGGATGCTTTCTCAGGATTCAACCAGATATCGATGTATGACCGAGATATTGAGAAGACGACATTCATCAAAGAATCTTCCAACTACTATTATCAGGTAATGCCTTTAGGCTTGAAAAATGCAGGTGCTACTTATCAAAGGCTGATGGACAAAATCTTCGAAAATCAAATTGGGAGGAATATGGAGGTATATGTGGATGACATGGTAGTCAAATCCGAGACGTTTGACCAACATCTGCAGGACTTGATTGAAATATTCGGGCAGTTGCGTCTTTACAACATAAGGCTGAATCCAGCAAAGTGTGTTTTTGGAGTTGAAGGGGGGAAGTTCTTAGGGTTTATGCTTAGACACAAGTGCGCGACTACATCATCTATGAGGATTTCGACAAACCTAAAGGAAGTGTAGAGGTTGGTAGGCAGGTTGACGTCCTTGTCCATATTTCTGCGTAGGCTAATCTAGAAGATTCGTCCCATTCTTAAAGTACTCAGGAAGGCCAACAAGTTCAAATGGGATGATAGGTGTGAGAAGGCATTTAATGAGATAAAGACGATTGTGTCCTCAACACCAATACTCGAGAAACCCAAGACATGAAGCAGGTTGTTCCTTTACTTATTCGTTTTAGAAGACACAATCAACTCGACACTCATACAGGAAGAGGAGTATAAACCTGTTTACTTCACTAGCCGAGCACTTCACGATACAGAAACAAAGTATTAGGTTATTGAGAAAGCGACCTTGCCACTGGTGTACACTGCCAGACGACTCAGACCTTACTTTCAGGGCACCGTATAATTTTTAAGACAGACTAACCGGTGGGGAAGGTTTTCCTAAAACCTAACCTGGCTGGGCGCATGATATCTTGGTCGGTTGAACTATCAGAGTTTGATCTAGATTTTGAGCCAAGAGGACTAATAAGGGCCTAATGCTTAGCTGATTTCATATCAGAATTACAAGGACTAACTGAGAATGTACCGGAAAACGAGCAAGAATCATGGACATTGTATGTAGACGGCGCTTCAAACAAAAAGGGATGCGGAGCTGGAGTTGTGTTGGAAAATAAGAATGGAGTATGGATTGAGCAATCTTTACGCTTTGCCTTCAAGGCTTTGAATAATCAAGCGAAATATGAGGCTCCTATTGTTGGCTTGTCCTTGGCCGAGGATATGGGGGTAAAACGTGTAGTTTGTTTAAGTAATTCTCAGCTAATGGTAGGTCAAGGCAATGGCAGTTTCCAAGTGAAAGACCCTTTATTGACCGCTTATTATTAGAAGGTTTTTACGATGTTAATGCATTTTGAATCTGATAAGGTATTGCATATCCTTAGAAATAACAACTTCAGGGTTGACATTCTTTCCAAGCTTGCACTTGGGAAAGGGAAAGGTAGATATGACACAGTCATCCAGATCATGTTAAGTGAACCGTCGGTGATCATCACTGAATGCATGAAAACAAAATCCGTTGGAGCTGAGGTGAATATGGAACCAGTAAAAGCTAACTGGATAGCACCCATTTTGGAAGTAAGCAGAAGCCTTGGCAAAGGAGAACATGTGCAAGACAAAACACTAGTTAAAAAAGTCGCCCGATATGTTCTCATTAGGGAAGACTTGTACAAAAGAGGATTCTCAACCCCTCTTCTAAAGTGTCTCAACAGCTAGCAGGTCCAATACGTCATGAATGAGTTGTATAATGGCGTATGCAGAATGCATTGTGGGCAGAGGACTCTGGCTGTTAGAGTGACAAGGGCAGATTATTATTGGTCGACCATCCGACAAGACTACTCGGAATATGTGAAGAAGTGGAAAGGATGTCAAGAAAATGACCCACTTATCCATCAACTTCCCACTGAACTGCACAATATCTGGTCGCCATGGTCATTTCCAAAGTGGGAAATGGACATAGTCGAGCCCGTCCCTCCAGTGTCCGAACAGAAGTGATTCTTAATTGTAGCAATAGACTAATTTACCAAATGGATTGAAGTTGAACCCTTAACCAAAATTACAGCCGCCAATGTGCAGAGTTTTATGTGGAAAGTCATTTGCAGGTTTGGGATCCCTCATACGATCATAACTGATAATGGCCGCCAGTTTGTGGACCGAAAGCTAGAAGCCTTCATGCAAGAGTCGAGGATCAAGCATGTTACCAGTTTGGTAGAGCACCCACAAACAAATGGGCAGGCAGAAGCTACCAATAAAGTCATACTCGGTCAACTCAAGAGGAGATTAGGAGCAACAAAAGGAAAGTGGACGGATGAATTGCTTGAAGTGTTGTGGGCTTATAAGTGTATCCCGCAGTCCTCAACAGGTGAAACCCCGTACAATTTCACGTATGGGACGGACGCCATGTTGCTTGTCGATGTAGGATAAACAACTCTGCGCAGGCAGCTGAATGATCTAAAGATCAATGAAGAGTGTATGAAGATCGAGCTCGACTTATTAGAGGAATTACAGTAGAAGGCCAGAATAAGAGAAGAAGCCTGCAAGCAACAGACTGCCCCGCGATATAACAACAGGGTGAAGCGCGTAAGGACCCTACAGATGGAAATTTTACCCCAAATTGGGAGGGACCTTTCACAGTATTGGAAACACTAAAGAATGGATTTTTCCAATTGGAACACCTAAATGAAGATCCTATACCTAGGAGGTGGAACGCAGATCATTTGAAGTTTTATTATAGTTAATTTGTAAATGGTACACTATTTCCCACCTACGACATTTTACCCTGAGGAGGATTTTGGTTGAAGAGGTTTTAAAGAGACACATTTTTAATTCAATAACTTTTCTACATTTTACTGACTTAGGAAAAAGCGCACTCGTGGAATCGACCGCATAATGTTAAGCACACTTGTGGAACTGACCACGTAGTGTATAATCACACCCATGGAACCGACCACGTAGTGTATAATCACACTCATGGAACTGACCATGTAGTGTATAATCACTTGGCCAAAGTCAAGCCCACTCGCAGAACCGACCGCATAATGTTAGGCGCACTCATGGAACCAACTGCATAGTGTATAATCACACTTGTGGAACTGACCACGTAGTGTATAATCACACTCATGGAACTGACCACGTAGTGTATAATCACATTCATGAAACCAACCATGTAGTGTATAATCATTTGGCCAAAGCCAGGCCCACTAGCAAAATTGACCGCGTAGTGTTAGGCACACTCGTGGAACCGACCACGTAGTGTATAATCACACTCGTAGAACCGACCACGCAATATATAATCACACTCATGGAACTGACCACGCAGTATATAATCACACTCATGGAACTGACCATGTAGCGTATAATCACTTGGCCAAAGCCAAGCCCACTTGCGGAATCGACAGTGTAGTGTTAGGCACACTCATGGAACCGACCACGTAGTGTATAATCACACCCCTGGAACCAACCACGTAAGGTATAATTATCACTTAAGATAAGCGTATTTGTAGAACTGATCGCGTATTTATAGAACTGATCGCGTAATAGTAAGCACACTCGTAGAGTAAATCATATAGTATATAATCGGTCAAAGTTGGATACTCACTTAGACGACCACGAATCAAACGGTTATTAAACATTGACTTATTTTGTATAGCGCATTCAATTAAATGTAGCGAGTTAATTCAACAAGACGATCGTCAACCGTAAAATCAATATTGCACGTCAACTAGGCTACCATAATAACAACATAAGAGAGAAGAATTAAAGTGAAGTGGGAAAAAATTGATTGTATCTAAAGAGTTTAAAACCGACCAATTACAAGACGACATGTACAAAATGTTATTTGGCCGAATACACAAGCCACCAAAAAACAAGTTGGACATGGCCACAAAATAAAGGAAAAACAACTTAATTACAAATACTAACAACATCTGCGCCAGGGGTGTCCATCCTCCCCTACTCCTCAGCAGCTTCGTCCTTACCGGCCACCTCCTCGTTATCATCATCGGGAATCTTCGCCAGTGACAACAACTCCCCATTGTGGAAGGCTTTGCGATTGTCAAACTTTCCCTCGTTGTTGGGGATCTGGTAGAACAAGGCTGCTTGTTTTACGGCCAGGTCAAACCCCTAGTCATATTGTTCGATGACATGATCTCGGAGTTCGCCGAGCTCTTTTTCTAATTTAGTTTTCTGGCGGCGATCTTCGTACCAGCCGATAATTCCGACAGCTCCTCCTTTAAACCGGCCACTTCTTCGTAGAGGTCATCGGCCCTTTTGTTCGCATCCTTTTCTTTCTGCTCGACGACCGAGCACCTCTCGTGAAGTAGGGCGACCTCCGCACTTGCCCATTCTAACTTGTCCTCTAAATCTTTATTACTGCCAGCTAAGTTGATGTTGGCTAGTAGCATTGCTTTAAGCGAAGTGGAGGAGCTCGCCAAGTTCGCCTTCAGCTTCTCAACATCTTCGTTGTCTTTTTTAATTAGTTTATCGCCCATTATTTGGCTGACGAGTAAAGCACTAGTTGACAACTCTAAAAAAGTGGTGTGTAAGTCGGAGGCGGAGGTGGTGGCCGAGTAGGGACCGGCCTCATAGTTGTTCAACCAAACATTGATGCGATTGGAAATCATCACATCATACTTGAGAAAGTCTATGGCTATGGCGCGATCCTTCGAGGTAGTAGAGAGACGAGGCGAGCACCGCGAAAAGGAGCAGTCCTTTTTGTGATATCTATCTTTTCTCTTCTTGAGGAGATGAACTCCAGACAAGGCCAGCGAATCTTGAACTGGAGCGATTGCTTGACGTTGTGGAGAGGGGAGGACTATGGTTATCGACTCTACTTGTTTTGGGACTGACTTAATCACCGGCCTCTTCCCCTTGTTGGCGGTGGGTTAACGTTTCTCGACTAATCCCTTCAAAATAGGATTCCCGTTAGGAGGAGCTATCGATAGCAGAATATCTGCAAAACAAGTATAAAATCAGATGAGAAAATCGAGTGCTAGTCGGAGAAATGGAAATGACTTACTCGCAACCGCACCAGCCTTGTCATTGGCTGAGTAACACCCGAGAAGTCTTCCAGTGGATGTTTGGCGAGGCATTTGTTGTAGAGTTCCGAGAGCCAGGAAGTCCACGGTGGTAAAAGTTAACCTTGGCCACAACATATACTTGGTGGGAGACCTCGTCCAATATAAAGGAAATTTGGGCACATCCCCGTCATACACATATTGGTGACTCTCCCCCTTAACCAATACCTTAAAGAAGGTTTCCTTGAAACATTTATACAACGATGAGAAGAGATTAAGCAAGCGGTTCTTAGATTGGCTGACCATGGATACCCAACCCACCTTCTTGCCCCGCCGAGTACAATAATGGTGAAGAAAAAGGGGCTGAGTGGCGTTCAAACCCAACCCCAAACACAACATTTGGAAACCTCCAATGTAAGCCCAACTGTTGGAATGGAGCTGCGCCGGAGCGACATTCAATGCCCTCAGTATCCCTGTACTGAATTCGTCCAGGGGAAGAATACGAGAATCCCTAACAAATTTCGAATACATAAAGAAAAAATCAAAGGGAGAAGACCCCCGACCGTGAAACATTCGATCGGTGGGGGAACAGCGATGCAAGGTAAAAACATTGTTTAGAATGGAAGTGTCTAGCATATTTACACTATCTACAAAGGCTTGAATAGAAGAAGAGGTGTTAAAGATGGAAATGACCTTTATTACCTCGGAATCAAGCCAATCGTTCTCGAAGGACGGTAGTTCAGCAGCCCCCTCAACATCCTCTCGAACGACTGATTCTCTCTCGGAAATGTCATGAGCAGCCCGACTAGGTTTCTCCCCATACTAATTCCTAACCTTCATCAGTCGAACACTTAGGGCACGAGATGAACTCATGCTCAGTGAACCACCGATGGGGCTAACCACGCGCTCTGTACCGCCTCGCTGAGAAGGTGCCTCAGATCCACTAGAAGACCCCGAGAGTTCCGAGGATGAATAAGAACCAAGAGTAAAATAAGGCATTGTTGGAAAGTTACCTTGCAAGGGGGGCCAAAAATAAGCTTTGATAGAATGATCGAGTAAACCGAGAATCCCAACCAGAGAAAGCAACATGAATGGCCCACCGCGAGCTCTATTTATAGGTTTAGGAAGTTGAGGCGTCATAGGATCAACACCGTCCGATCTCAGTCAAATCAACGGTCCATAGCATTTTACTTGTCACATCACTTCACGCGTAACGAGGCCTGTGAAAGCCATTCCAAAATTCAAAGTTTCCCGCCTAAACGACATGTATAGGACGATTGACTACTGGCCAACCATACGGAAAGTCCTTTTCGGTTGCTGCGCATCCTCAAGGACTTGGGGGGTCTGTACTATAGGCTACGCTAAGCACCTCAACCAATGCATAATTGCATAATTCACATGAGTTGACCGACCGAATGGTTATCGGTTTATCTAGCCAGCCAAATACTATCCGATAAGAGTTTGCAATATTTAATAAACTATTCTATTGTGATCATCAGGTACGTGGCATCTGTAAGACAATCACGTGGCATCCATGTGACCACTGTTGACAAGGACGTCTCATTGGTAAGTTGGGCCTCTAGTTCAATTATTAGAAGGCCCATTGGCCTCTAGCCCAGTCATTAAGGACCCATTCAAACACTATAAAATGGGAGATAATCCCAAGACATGAGGTATTGTTACTCTATTCTGCTAAACCCTACCTTACTCTACCTTTTTTGACTTGAGTGTCGGAGTGGATGCAGAACCCCCTCCCAAGATTGTGAGTATGTGAAGAAGATCTGATTGATTAAGGAGCATTCTGACTAATTTGGATGACTGATAAGAGAGCGGAAGCTAGGATTCACAAAGAACTATTGAAGATACTGTTGTTGTTGGAGCTAACCGGTCTCTTACAAGAACAACTATATTTAATGGAAAAAAAAACATTAAATGTAAATACATGTAAAAAAATAGCTAGTATTTATTTTGTTGAAAATTAAATTATTTTACGAGAATTTTTCTTTTTAATTATTGTCATCAGTTCGTCAAATTGATGTAATTTAAATTAATATTAAAAATAAATTTTATTTAGTATAGACTTAGTCAATTTAAAAAAAATTATTAATAATGACTTGACTAACGGTAAGTTGCTTTAATTAAAAATTTAATTTTAAATTTAGTGATAAAGATTACCGTCAGATTAGTCACCATTGCTCAGATTTAATGATGTTAATGAATTAATAATTAATGTTAACGGTTTTAGAGTTATATGCACGTTCGATGCAAATTCTACACTGTTAACTAATTAACGTTAATTTTTGTTTATTAGCATTAGCTTTTTCCCTACTTATATTTTATTGTAGTAATGGTATATCACATTTTTCTATGTTAGCAGGTTGTAATAATGGATTGAATTAACATATTTCATGCATATAAATATTAAGTGAACTAACTCAAGTTCATAACATCAATTTGAAAGACGAGAGTTCCATCTTCTTATACATTATAATTTTATCTTTTCTAATTGATATTTATATTTCTGCATATTTTTGTCATACTGAACCGTTGAGTGTAAAAATAAAAACTAAATAAACCATGCACACTCCAAAAAAACTATTTAACTTACTAAAAAATGTCTCTCGGATTGATCACATGCATGCATCACATTCACTACCAAGAAGAAGCAACAAAAACGTGTATAATGCAATACACACTCCTAAACACACTCACATGTTGTTTGTGTCCGGGCTATTCAGAGGGTGTAGTTTTTATAACCCTATCAAAGGATGTAATTAACTTGTTTATCAAAGGATGTAATTCACTTGTTTAGAATACGTGCTAGCTCCTTATATAATTGTATAACATACCAAACTTTGTCCTTTTTGAACTAAAGAAAACACTTGTTTATTATTAGAACCGTCTTAGTGACATGTCTCGGACAAAACTATTGTTTCAAACAAGTGTTGTTTGTGGTTTAGTTATTTTTTCTTAGTGTCCATTTTATTGCTTCTTCCTTTATTTGGTAATTAAATGGCTTCAATGAATGCTTTAATAAACCAAAATGTTGCAGGAAAAAATCTAGAGAGAGGCATAAGTGAATTTTTATAATCTAGATATTTATAAGACCTTTCTCATAAAGCGAACCAAAAACTAATCAACATATCTAACCCCTCTTCTCTACTCTTCTCAAATACTAGCTTCCATTGTGTGAAACTTTGTACTTCAGTGATATAATATCTTCTCAACTACTATCAACCACCAATATCATCTACTTTCAAATAACACTATTATTTAACCTTAGCATTAGCACAATCTCTAAATGCATGAATGCCTCAACCAGTAGGGGTGCAAAGTCAAGATATGCATGCCAAACTAAAACCAAAATCAATTCAAAATGTGTAAAACAGTTATAACCAAATAAAATTTAATTAAGACACTTCTAGGAAACCCATTCAAGAAAAAGCCACTTTAGGAAACCTCACTGACTTAGAAAACCCTACTCAAGCACGTGAAATGATATTAATTTCCTCAACAAATATACATTAATTATGGTACTGGCCTATATGTGCCCACACCAAAGGGCTAAGTTACTTGGCATGTACAGGACCACTCAGCTACTGTTGAGGCACAGCGTACGATGATCAAAGGACGATGAAACTTGTACAGTAATGGAGAGAACCGAAAAGGTTCCTTTAAGCATTGTTTGTTTCTGTGAATGTCCTCTTTCAAGAAGACGAATTTGTTAGAATGATATATGTTCGGATTTATTGATTTGTGAAGAAAGAGAGGTGATGATCGAGAAAAAGAAAGTCATCTCACTTTTTTAAAATATCAAAAATAGTTTTATTTGATTTATATTGATAATTGATTAAAGGAGCAGTGATAATCGATTATGAGTAAACTTTTTAATACACAATCCATTTACTGATGTAAATTTTTTTTGTTCATAATGAATTACAATGCCTTGATAATTGATTATTAGTGTACTTTAAAATGTATTAGTTTGCAGTTCAAATAGTGGGGTGTCTCCTCATATTTCAAGAGAGATAGGGTTTGATTCCCTACACCACTATTTTTTTATTATTTTTTTTTTGCTTTCATTTTTATTTTAATAAATTAAATATAATTAATTATATAATATAATATAAATTATTATTAAAATAATATAATAAAAATAAAAATATTAATAACAAATTTATATATAAAATAATAATTTTAACAATAATAATTTAATTTTTATTTTAAAGTAATTAATAATATTATAATTCTATCAACTAAAAATAATAATAATTCATCCATTACATCCAATAAATTAATTATATTTTATTTTTAATTGTAGGGACAAATTTCTAATATTAGAAATTTCTAATTATAAGATTAATCTTATAATTTTATCAATTAAAAAATTAAAATATCAATTACATCTTTCACATCATTTACAAACTTTAATAAATTTTTCATTTAAATCTCATTATTTATCCCTTAATTCAAACAACCCAAATTTTCATACATTTTTATTTCAAATTAAATCAATTCAAATCCACTTTTTAATTCAAACAAAACATTAATAAACAGTGAAAGAAATGTAAATGTAAAATAAGTGAAAGATTTGAAAGCAAAATGTAAATGTAATTCTTCCGAAAGAAATGAAGAGAGATGACAATTTTCGTGCTGTGTCCAAAGTGTTCTTCATGTCATATTATTTTAATTTAATCATTTAAACGATTTTTTTATCAGCATAACATTTAAGCGATAAAATCACTTCTTAAAATATTTTATAATTTATTGGTTACATATATTTGGCTAAAGTTATAATCAATTATAGTTAAAAATAACAATCTACTCTCTTCTTATTAGGTAATTGTATTTGGCTTACATAATTCATTATGGGTCATACATATGTGATTACGTAGACCCTTGTGAAAAAAGTTTGTGATATCTTAAATTATATAATCAATAATGTATGATCAATAATCAATTACGTAATTTTATGAAAAAAAAAATATCATCACTTGTATCAATTGAAAACAATCACTTTGGGTATTTTTGACAATGTACATGTCAGCCTTTTCTCACCAAAACTGCAAATTAAACTTACGAAATCACCTTACATTTATACATTTCCTTTAACGTACTTTATTACTTTCATCCCTAAAAAAAGGATTTTTTTTATATTTTTTTAATTTTAAATCACTTAAAAACATGATATAAATATCATTAATATTAAAAATAAGATATTTACACTGCATTAGACCAACTATATGATCATGTTAAGATTATTATTATTTTTATTATGATTAAAATTATTAATTAAAATATAAGTAATATTAATAAACATAAAGTTTTCTAGGTATTAATTTCATCTGTTATGTTGAATTTAGCTACAGAACAAATTAGTGAGTAATAGTTCGTATATAGTGTTGAATTTTCCTACAAATACCCTACGAATACACATTCGTGAATAAAATTTGTATGTATGCTAAATTTACCTACAAATATAGATTCGAATATAATAATTCGTAGGTAATGCTGAATGTACCAACAGATGCAGATTCGTTGGTAAATTTAGTTTTTCTTGTAGTGATAACCATAATTAATGTCACATTAAACATACATACTAGAAATTAAACAAAACTTTAGAAAAACAAAAGTTATTTAAGTTAAAGTTTGGTTAAAGATATATCGTTGTGGTTTTTGTTGGACATTTAACTCTTTAATATTTTTTTTGTTAAAATACTCATGTTAGGTATCATTATGAATTTTGACATCTTAATTAGGTTGACACCCTAAAATCCACCAATCATTTGACATTACATGAAAAATTATTGTTAAAGAAAAACAAAAACAACAAATAACAAAAAGTGTGGGTCACACCAAACCCACGCAAAAAAAAAAAAAAAATAGCTACAAACTACATACAAACAAAACAAAGGGAGTTGACACATGTTATGAAAAAAGTTCAGCCTAATAGAGTTAGGTAAACTAGAGTATCAAGCAAACTCAACCCTAATTTTCACACCTAAATTAATCAATCTATTAACACAATTATCCTCTCTAAAGACATGAGTCACTTTAAAATTTATAATAGCATAAATTTGCAAACACTTACATCATTTACCTTTAATAATCCAAGGAGTTATATGAGTTGAACCCAAAGCTTGACAAAGCAAAGAGTAATTTTATTTGTGACCGAATTTATGACCGAATCTGTAATTAAATTTGTGACTGATTTTTTCGGTCACTAATAGTGACTGATTTTTTTGTCACTGATTCGGTTACCAATAGTGACCGATTGTTTTGATCACTAATTTCAGTTACTATTTAGCAATTTTCTAGTAGTGTAAGGGATTTTTAGAGCAATGAGAGCTTATTCTATTTGAAGATATTTTTAGACAAAAATGATCCTTAACTCCTCAATTATTGTAGTGTGTGATCAAATTCTAAAATAAATAAGATATGGAGAGAAAAAAAGTTAGAGAGAAGAAAAAAATTAGTTGGAATAAAAAGAAGAAGAAATGAAAAAAAAAAAAAAAAAAAAAAAAAAAAATAGTAGGAAAAAAAAAAAAAAAAAAAGAAAAAAAAAAAAAAATAGAGCCAGGAGATGCAATGCTTACTTTGAAGATCATTTACTAATTAGTATCATCGAATACGGTATCTAATTACCTAATAGAAAATAAACTTCAATCTTAAATAATCTAAAAAATATAGAAAGAAAAATTATTTATATTAAGATTTGAATAACATGAAAAGCAAATGTTTTAATATTAATGTACTCAGATCTTTTTTCGAAATCAAATACTAACTTAAGAAAATCATCTAAGAATAACAAAGTCAAATCATTAATTATTATTTTGATTACTAAATCAAACTAATGCAAATAATGAATAATTAATTTATCTTTAAAATCAACAATAGAAATTTCCTCAAAAACAAAAGCATTCAAATTAAGTGAAAACAAAAATATTAGTAATTTTAAAAGAAAAAATCTATTCACAATTTGAAGTACAACATAAAATAATTTTTTTTTGCAATAGTCTCTTTTAAAGATTCTTTCTCAATTGTTTCACTTGAAAGACTTTAAAACAATTCTTCCTTTTTCTTTTTAAAATTTTTAATATTTTCAAATTCTTTTTCTCTTTTCATTTTCTTTTTTTTCTTTTGTTATTATTGTTGTTTGTTCAAGATTTTTCAAGTCTTGTTTTGTTTTTATATATTGTCTTTCACTTATAAAGATAAAATAAAAATATCTTACATTTTATTCTGTTTATATTGATCTACTTTTTATTGTCTACGTAAACAAGTGCTCTGATAACGAAGAGTATAAGGAGTTATTCTAAAATAATTAGAATTAGAAAAAAAAGGTAGATAAAGAGAAAGTTATAGAAAATTGTATTTAAAGAGCTGATAAACAAAAATAAAGAGATAAAGAAGAGAAAGAATAAAAAAAAAAAAAAAAAAAAAAAAAAAAAAAAAAAAAAAAAAAAAAAAAAAAAGGAAAAGAAGGAAAGGCGTATGGCCTTCGGTTTCACACATTGCTTTAGTAAACGGTGTTTCTGAATTTAGTAAGAATATAGTGTTAATAACATTAATTAAAGTTAAAACAAATATTAGACTTTTTTTTCCATGAGTTATTTCTCCTCCTTTGTAAGACTCATCTGTAATTGCCTCATATATCAAATTATTCTTTTTCCTAAAATATCTTTAATTTAATTTCATTTTCTTTGGTAAAAAAAATATAAATATTAAAATTAATTATGTAGGATTTTTTTCTTGACTTGAGAACAAGGGTAGTTTCTGAAATCTTTCTCAACTATTTTTAAAATAAAAATACAAATTATTGACAAATTTAATATTATTTAAATAGTTTTTTAAAAGGTTTTGAACTACTACGTCTCTCTTCCTTTCAATATATCTCGTCTAATTTCAAGAACATATTTATTATTATTTTTTCTTATTATATCCTGACATGTTTTTTAATTGTTAAGAAATTTAAATATGCATTTATCCGTTAGAGAAAGAATAAAAAAGGTAAAATAAGAAATTGCACAACTAGTTATTATAGTCAAGAAAAATTATTTATTTTATAATTAGTTGATAACAATATTAAAAGATAAAACGGATATTAAGTTGCATTATTTTAGAAGAAATGTTAACAACATTATATAACGAGATTGCACGAGTCATATCTAAAAATGAATTAAGGGTCATAAGTTTAAGATATAAGTCTTATAAGATCTTCATCCAAACATAGTGATATAAAAGAAAAATTAAAATTATAGATAAAAAATAAAAAAAATTAAAAGTAACTCTCCGCTCAACAAGTTCAAACAAAAAATATCATTAAAGTAAAAATCTTATAATATCTTATATAAGAACAATAAAATCATGAAAATGGTATGATAGAATAAAACTTAAAAAAAGATAAATTAAAATCTCATATTATAATTTTATTACCTGAAAATAACTTAATAATATAAAATATATGAATTAATATACAAACAAAAGTTTTTATCAATGTAACAAAACATATTTATTGATAAAATGTTTTTATCTGAATTCCCTTCAGATATTTATTTATATAAAAGAATGTTGTAAACTTTAGACTCTGAGTAGTAAATAAGATTATACAAATACACCTTCTTACGCTGAGACTTCTTGCGAGGATAGGTTCTGACACTATATCAGAAGTGGCCTCAAAAAAATTTAATACTAATATATTATTATAAAATGAAAAATATTTAATTTTAAAATTATACTAACAAAATTTTAATTAAAAATTTAAATATTTTAACTTACTTTAAGTTTACATTTTTGCTGTAAATATTATTTAATGACTTTAAATTTATATTAGTACTATAAATACTATTTAATAAATAATATTCTTGAAACTTTCTTCTAATAAATTAATAATATTTAAAAAAAATTGAACAGTCAAGAAATCTTTCTTATCAAAACTTTCTAATTTATCTCTTTCATATATTCTAACAGATTGATATCATCTCTTTATATATATCTTATCATTGTCTGACTCTTCCACTTCTCTCCTTCTTTCTTCACTTATCTCCTTTCTTCCTCTGTCTCTTTGTATCCTTCCATAATATTATTTCAATTTATTTTCAATTTCAAATTTCTTTCATTTCATATTTAATCCTTTACTTAGAGATTCTGAGCAGTAGATTGATTGAGGAAGAATTTGTGTTCACTTTAACTCCTTTTGAGTGATCAATATTCCGTAAAAATAATATAAGATTGATAAATTGATTCCAATTTTTTTTTAATTTTTAGTTATTGTTTAATTAATCTTAAAATAATTTGTGCATATTTAAGGAAGAGAATTTAGAAGTTACAAATTATATTTAAAGATATACCAAATGACAGGACAAGATTGAAAGATAATACAAGTTACAAATTATATTTAAAAACATACCAAAGGACATGATCAAATCATAATAGGAGACTTGAGACTCTACAATCAAGCTTATTGTCTTGACAATTAGGTTTTATCTTTTGATATATATTATAATTTTTAATTTTATATAAAAATATATAAATATGGCAACTAGAAAATTTGAATCAGGTTATTCAAAACTTCAAAAAAAAAAAATAAGAGTTGAACTTTTTCTTGAATCACAAAAAGGGACTATGGATAAATTTATAAGAATAAACAAAAAAAAATGAATTAGAAAATGCAGGTGAGTCTTTTTTAAATGAAGAACATAACAATATAAATTTAGGTGAAGATAACAATATAAATATAGGTGAAGACAATAATAAAGTAGTCAACGAAGATAATAATTTTGATTTTCAAACTTAGGATAATAATTTTGATTCTCAAACTCATGATAGTAACACAAACTCAGGATAACGAGAATGAAATTGCAAGACAAAATTGTTCTAATATTA
>Ga0209700_105124_pt1 | contig 22552 bp, 11 predicted proteins | sample SiratroredBW_FD_187528 | JGI IMG/M metagenome (GOLD analysis project Ga0209700, IMG submission 187528) | Root nodule microbial communities of legume samples collected from California, USA - Siratro red BW (SPAdes) (version 2) | ecosystem: Host-associated > Plants > Roots > Nodule | place: USA... | reverse complement strand
TTTTTTTTTTTTTTTTAATTTTCTTCATAGTAAAAGTCTTTACTCAAAAGATTTTTACTATTTCAATTTTAACCAAAATTAAACGATGAGAACTTCAACTTCTTGATATAACAGCAAGCAACAATGTGATTACAAGCTCACAAATCTGTTGTAGGAAATACAATGCCAGTAAATTACTTTCAAAAAGATGAGGTTTTTTCCAAAATTAATCTTAACTTCTTGAACACATGAAAATACTTATGCCCCTTAAACCCGAGTCAGGAAATTAAAATTTCAACTGTCACCAAATAATATTTTTTTTATCAACATAAATAAAACTTAATTAAAACGAAACACATTGAGAAAAAAAAAAAGGAAGAAAGCTAGAATGATAATAAAATATAGATTAGAACAGATAAAATATTGTTTATTTTTGAAAAGTAAATCTAAAATAACTTTACAAAATCGATCAATAATAGATTATATGTATCAAACTGTTTTATAATCAACTTCTAATATTATCTTAAAAATTTAACTTTAAATTTAATTTAATTTTACAAAATTATCTTATAAAATTTGGTTTTATACTTATTTATAAATTATAAAAATATTTTATTTATAATCGATGTATAATCTCTTATATTTATATGATAAATAAAAATTAATTAATAGATTACACAAAATATTAAAATTTTCTAAATTCGACATATAATTAACTTATTATTGCTCCTATATATCCAAAAATCTTATATCGGTTAACGTTCGGATGTCGAAAATAATTTATATACACAGTTTTTCATTACCTTTTGTAGATACTTTTCAAAAATCAAAATTAACCTTTATAATACTATATTAATGAATTTGGTTGAAACATTATTACTTTTCATGAAAATGAAAAAAAGTTCCAAAAGCTAACAAATTATATATTTAGAGTCCAAATAATATTATATTACTATTTTGTTATTTTATCAAGTGAGTCTGTTTGTATTATAAAATATGGTTTATTTTAACATAATTTGTATATAACTAGATTATAATATGTTTATTTACGTTTAAAAATACTTTTATGGGTGCAAAAGATTAAGAGAAAGTTTAAATGATAACAAATAAGAAGTGAGAGACAGTGAAATAGAAAATTGAAATTACAGTGAGATCCTACAAAACTTAAAAAAACTCCTTTGTTTTTAAGCAACTATCATTCTTCTACTGCATGTGTTTACAAGAAGTAGTTCCAAATTATTTATACAAAAATATTAGAAAACTATTTTTTTTTTCTTTTTCTTGTTTTTTCTAAATAAATTCACCCTTAGAGATAATAATAATAATAATAATAATAATAATAATAATAATAATAATAATAATAATAATAATAATAATAAAGCGATTATTTTATTAAAAAACTCTTTTTTAAAACGCAAACAAACAAACAAACATACCCAATGTGTCCTAATCAGAATGTTTATAGAGCCCCTTTCGTCATTACAAATCCAAAATATAATTTATATTACAAGTGTTTTTACTTTTTTATAAAAGAAATATATGTATCCACTATTATACACATTAAAATGTTCCTTAATTATAACAGTACCCTACTCACAGTTAGCATCAGTTGTCAAACTTTGTTTTAATTGAATTTGGATCTTATCTTCATTGTTTGGCCTGAATCAAACCACCCCCATTTTCTTTCTATAAGAGTTTTCTTTTCCTTTTTAAACCTCTATTTCTTTTTCTTACTTATCCAAACAAACAGTCTTATTCCTCCATATTTCAACCTCATTGAAGGCCACATGTTCTATCATTGTCCCACCATTGTAGTTTTGCATGATGAATAATGATCACAATTACCAACAAATTAATTACAAGTTGAATTCCCTTTTCAAAACCAACCATATTATTAGTTATGAACATGGCTTGTTTACACACTTTTCTTTCAACACATCTTCTTTTATTCTTAGTAAAAATTGTAAAATTACGAGAGAATCCTTAAATAGAAACTCAGTCTTACATTTTTTATTTTTAACATATTTCAACCAACAAAATAATGTGTCTTTTATGAAAAAAAAAATTATATATAAAAAAAAGTGTGTTAAAGGATATTAATCCTAGCATTGATCATATAAAAAACTTACATATTGGGTTAAAAGATCTTATTAATAGGTGTTAAAAGAAAAAAAAAAGTTATTAAAAATGACCATATGAAAAACATTTAAAAATTGTAAAAAGAACATATTTTTCTTAGCCATTTTTTATTTAAAATTTCTTAACCAACGATCTTAGAACAGTTGTTAAAATTAGCCTGATATAAATAATGCAGCTATATTAAACTCGTGGTGGTAGTTCTACAATGTTCTATTAAGATTGTTTGAAAGAGAGACCTTTAAAATTTGTACTTATATTTCTTAGCTATTCAATTATTTTGAACAATGTTGATAAGGTGATTGAAGATGACATCTAACACACGTAAAGCTCATATGGACCAATCAATCTCTATCATTACATATAATGATATAAAAATCAATGTTTATGGATATAATTTATTCACAATATTAATTAAAGTTCTTCCACATGGCAATTTCTCCAACCTTTAATTTTTTTTTAATATTTTAATTTATTACTTAATTTATTTTGTATTGTTTTTTCTTGTCAAATTTGCATGCTTCTTGGTTTTTTATATTTTATTTTATATATATATATATATATATATATATTTAAATTATATTAAAAATACATTGTTTTTAATTACTTATAAAAATCATATTTCATATATAATGCCCACTAAATACTATTTATTTTCCATGAATTTTGTTATCTTTGAATCATATCTTTTCGAGTTTTAATGAAAATTAATAGAAAAGGTCTTTCACTATTATGGTCACATATACGAATGACATATTATTAAGTTTTAGTAGTATATTCTTAATGAATATATTAATGACATTAATTGAAGACATCATTAAAAATAAATAAAAAATGTAGAAACATCTTAACCAAAACACATTATTAATAATTTTATGTAAAAAAGGGTTTATATTTAATTTCTTGATTAGTTAAAGAACTTGTTTTGTTAAGTAGTTTTCTACTAGTCATTGAACTGTCTTTATTCTTTTCTCCTTTTCTTTTTAAAGTCAAGAAAGTCCTTTTGTTGGTCTTTGTCTTTAATTATATATCACTTTAATTATATATGAGACCAAACCTTTTTCCTTCAATCCTCTCAATACTTTGCATATTAATTAGGACATGTTAGATTTTTTTTTTTCTTTTTATTTGAAATCTTTCTTTTCTTTTTCAACTATTCTTGAAAAAAAAAAAAAACATTCATCTTATATAGTATTGGTTCAAAGTTTAAGCAAATAAAACAACTATTTTTAAGCCTAAGACTCAAAGGTCTCAAGATTCAAAGGCCTCAAACAAAGTCTTCAAGACCTCAATGTCTAAAAGGTCTCAAAAGTCTTAAAAAAGTTTAATATTAATATATTATTATAAAATTTAATAAAAAAATAAATTTAAAATTACACTTTAAAATAATTTTTAATTAAAAATTTAAAATATTTTAACTGACTTTAAGTTTACATAGGTACTATAAATATTTTTTAATTACTTTAAACTTATATTAGTACTATAAATATTATTAATGAATAAAATTTTAAACACTTTCTTATAAAAAATTAATATTATTTCTTAAAAAAAATTGAATAGTCAAATAATCCTAAATATTAAAATTTTATAATTTTAGATCTCTTTCTACCATTTCATCATTTTGAAATCATTTATTTATTTATTTACATGTTTTTTCATTCTTTGACTCTTTTACTTATCTCCTTCTTTTATATGACTTCTTAACTTATCTTCTTCCTTTATTAGACTCTTCCATTTGTTTTTCTGTATTATTGCTTTAATTTGAGTGTTTGATTGTCATTATGTCGTTATCCATTTTCGAATTTGTTTTATTATTCTATATTGTGCATTATGTGTGTGTCTCTATTTGGAGACTTAAAATGGATAAAAATAATATCAATTATTTTTATTTTTACTATTATTTAATTAATTTCAAAATATTTTGTGTAAATTCAAAGAAATGAAAACATGCTATAGATAAATTTATAAAAATAAACGAAAAAATTAATTAGAAAATGCAGGTGAGTGTTCTTTGAATGTCTAAACCTTGGAAAATATTTGAAACATGATAATTTGTTGAATCTTGATGGCTTAGAATTATTTTTAGAATAAATTGTTAGGATTAAAAAATGATAAACCATTTGACATTCTTAATTATATACAAATAATAAATTATTTTAAAAGTAGGTAAATTTTAACTTATTTTAATATGTAAATTTTATTAAATAGGTGGCTTTTTTAAAAATTACTTATTTTAATTTTAATTGGAATATACTATATACATATTTTAAAACTGTTTCAAAGGTATAAAGGTCTGCGCCAAAATAGAAACCAAAGACAATTAATAAAAAAAATAGATAGCCATTCTATAATGTTGTGGATTAACACTTCAATTAAAATCAAATGTAAAATATTAACATATTTCTGAATGATAAAATATCAGACTTAGAAAGATGCAATGGACTAACATTAGAAGTTAACTATAGAATAATGTGTATAATTTGTTTGGCGTGTGTTTTAATGACAACTATATGATCAATTTCAGCGATAAAACAATTCCATCATTATCTGTGTAATAGTATACTATTATATAACAAAAATCGACATTGTTTAAAAATCAAAATTTTATATCATCATTCCTCGATATACATATATATATATATGAGAGAGAGAGTAGGGGACTGGGCCTAAGCCCAATCTGCTTTGCCTATGTGCTGTTGGTTGGGGATTTCTCTTTGACAGTTACTTCCTGCACCCCATCAGTTTTTCATAATACCAGGAACGCCCTTCAATTTCAATTGTTTGCAGCTACTGTGTAGATAATCCTTCACTAGGAAACGATTCAAATTTAGGACAATCATCAATCGTTAGTTGCTTCAGATGATTATGAGGGTGCTCGTGAAAAATTCTTCTTATGTTTTGACTCTTTTTCAGTTTAAGTAAACCGAGCTTTGGAAAGAAATTGAAAGAACGTCACAGCAACCATGAATAGTCATTTCTTCAAGGAAATAATAGCGGACATGAAGAATTCTCAAGATTTTCTTTGCTTTGTTTTCTTTACCTTCTGGTGTTAGTTTCTATTATTTTAGAAAAGTCTCCTCAAATTTTTCTTAATTTTTGGAGGCTCTTTTTCTTTCAGTCTCCCTCATACTCTATATTTTATTTTATTTCTCGTTTTTATAGATTTTTCACATAGTCAGTTTTTGGATTTTTTTTTTTCTTTGCGTGAGTTTCAATTTTGTTCTCATAATATTTGTTTTTTGTTTTTATATAATGTTCATACATTGACACGTAACTGATGAAAACTTAATGTGCCAATAAGATGTTAAAGCTATTATTATAATAATAATAATAATAATAATAATAATAATAATAATAATAATAATAATAATAATAATAATAATAATAATAATAATAATAATAATAATAATAATAATAATAATAATAATAATAATAATAATAATAATAATAATAATAATAATAATAATAATCCTAACCTGATATTAATAAATAAAGAAAAACTAAAATAACGTCATAAAAAATCTAGAGAGACATGACAACATTAATTCCCAGTTAAAATCCCACGTAACACGGTAACACTAAGGATTATGATACCAAATATGAAGAGAACATTGGAAATAGAAGTTATATATATATATGTGTCAAAACTTTTATACATTATTCATCATAATCACATTTGTTTGTGCTTTCATACTTATTTTCCAGTGGCAAGCATGACAAAAACTCATTGAAAAAGTGATGTTGCTTAGTGATCTCATGTTCTTGAGGAGGCTGCTGAGACAGCAGAAAGCACAACAAAGGCAGCATAGAAGATTGTGAGAATGGCAGTGAAGTTGACAAGAATGGCCTCAGAGGCATGTTTTGGCAATCCTGAACTCTGCAGAAAAGTGAGCTTCTCCAGAAACCCTAGAGAAGCAGTTCCAACACCCAACACATAAACAAAGAGCCCCATTTTCACATGCCAGTGAAGTGTGCTGCTTCTCAGGGATGAACTCCCTCCATGACAGAAGAACATCACAAACCCAAATATCCACTGTGTTGCAAGTATCAATAATGTTAGATAGCTTTGGAGAAAAGTTCATAACCATGTATCATTTCTGTAACAAATTTTTGTCTGTTACGATTTTTAGGTAATTAGAGTAAAAATTGAGAAGTTTTTGTAATTGAAGGATAGTATAAAACATTGTTGGTGTATAATCTATTTTTGTGTAACTGAGTGATTAATTACATTGATTCTGTTAATTTGGCCCTGTATCATAAGAATTTGTTAAGGACAAAAAAAATATGAATGTTTTTTAGACCAAACAGAAATTGTAGAAAAAAAAAAATTCAGAATCCACTTAACAAAGCCAAATTCTTCAGGAACAGTAATATATAAATTATTTTTTTTACGGATCAAAACTCTAAAAAAACATTTCTTCAGGAAGAAAATTTTGATGCAACAAATATCTTTTGCCTTAATATTTTTTTTATAGAGTAATGCCCTAACGAGATACCCTAAGCTCAAGTAGACTTAGAAGAATATGGTAATGTGGTGTTCAAGAAATGTGAAAATTTCAGAATATTTAGAGTTTGAAAACAAGATTCCAAGGATTTACCTGAACTCCGTAGAGAACTATAACCCCAATTCCAAGCCATGAATGCAAACTATAGAGATTCACAATCCCACTTTCATTATGAAACTTGAAGACAGCGTAAATTCCAATTATTCCAAGTATTAGTGCCATGGCATGTAGAATAAGGTGTATCAATTTCTTGCTTTTTTTCTTCAAAGGAAGAGATTTGTAACTTATAATGGCTGCAAGTATCAAAACAAAAATTATAATAACAAGCATTTAGTTAGGTCAATGAGTGAAAGATAAATCATCAGCATGCTTTTCTTTTCAGCTTGTTGTTTAATTGATAAAGAATTGCATCAAATCCACAATAACCAATCTCATCATGTTTGTAAATTCATATCTCATGGTAGCTACTTAAAAAGTGTTTAGAAACAAAATAAACAATAGAAATAGTAGTAAGCAAAGTAATGTTAATAAAACAGCTTTTTGTGAAAGTAGTTTTCTTACCTTCACCTCCAATAATTATTATTCCAATTAGCATAAGAACAGGATGAATCTGTATCAAAGATGCACAAGATTAGGGGGTTTTTCATTTAAGTGATAGAGCAATATCACAATTTCACTATTGACACTGCACATATACAATAATCAAGAGTTTTTAATCACATGTATCAACTTGCTAAATAAATTATTCTTCACAAATTTGGAAAACCTATCATATATGGTTTCGAACTATATCAGTTTCAATTAATTTTTAAGTTATATATGATCAAATTTAAGTACTTTTTAAGGTGAAAAACATAGTTATGTGTCTTATGAAAATTAGTCAGAACCTTACTATTTTATTTACTATAAGTAAGCAAAGATCATTCATAAGATAATTCAGGTCAACCCAAGACCCATCTCTAAACATTAATATATATATATATATATATATATATATATATATATATATATATATATATATATATATATATTTATATATTAATAATGCACTACTTAGTTAGATTAAACATAGATAATAGCTTTCACTAGGTCTCAGCTTTTGTTTTTCTTGCTTTCTTTTATTTTTGTTTTTTACATGCACTTAGCCGTTAATCTTCACAATTTAATTTTTAATTAACTTCTTTGAGTGAAGGAGTAAATACCAATAAGTATTAGAAGTACAAAAGTTTAAATACAACTTATAAATATTGAAAAAAAATTATCCATTAAATTCAGTTAAATTTTATATAAATATTGTATAATCTATTTATACTACTTTACATTTATTAATTTGTTAACTAAATAATTTTATTAGATATTTATAGTTCTTCACACAACTATGTAATTTTACTTGTTGAACAATAAATCTCTATTATATTGATAATTAAAATCAATTTATTTTACACTTATTGTATATAGTTCCACACCAACTAGTGTTTTTTTTATTTAGTGTCAATTTTGAATATAAAAAAAATTGTGCAAGATTACATAAATGACATAAGTGTACCTCAAAGCATTTAATCATCATATACCAATTAGTTATGCGTAATGGATAAGAATCATTGTGCAACTCGTAATTGAAATAAATTAGGACTATATAATTCATCATATTTTACCATACTAATTTTTCAATAAACTAACGTTTATGGTTTGTAGAATAACGTGAAGTTATTAAATATTGTAGCTTTTGATGGAGACATAGTTGTTAAACTTTGACGTACTCAACTACATCATAACTTTGTTAACATTTATAACACTTTTGGACAGTTAACACATTATAGTTGTTTTTGCAATTTATAGTTTATTAATTTAGAATAATTTTTATGTTTTATAGCTATTGAGTTATGAATGACTTTGATTTAAATCAATTATATATTGATAAAAAATGATCTGCTACCATTATTTTATAAATTGTGGTATAAGAATTGTGATTTAACACAAGTTTGAGATAATCGTAAAAATGAACCAATATTAAAAAATATAACACATTAATGATGATTATTAATACAATCGTCATTGAAAGTGTGATTATAAAATAATAACACATATGATTATTACAAATACAACCGTAATTGAAAGTATTATTATAATAGTAAAAATTTAACACATACAACAACTATTAATTATCATATGTCCCTCCTCTTAAGGTTGATTGTCAATACAATCATTGTTTAAAGTCTCATATAACTGTGATTATCAATTATCATAAGCAATACTAAAAATGATAAACGTGATCAATATTAAAAAAATAGAGAGAAAAGAATAAAATAATATGAAACAGAAGTAAAAAGATGTTTATAAATATTTTTTTTTTAAATTGAGGGACTAATGAAGCATTTATCCTAAATTTTTTAAAAATTTAAAGCATAATCAAACCAATTATTTAAGAAAAAATTAATCAAATATGTAAATCTCAACACTCAAAACGTCTTTAATTAGTAGAAATTAGAGAGAGAAAATCAATGGAAATATTGAATACAAGCTCATCGTCATGGTTATTTAAAGTTATGATATAAAGCAAAAAGTATTGTTCCTATATGATCATACGAACTATTAACATGTTGAGTTAGCGGGTATATATTATTTAATATGTAATTTATATATTATTTAATATAAAAAAAATTGTAATTATTTTCAAAATAATTCTTAGCGTAGTGATTACGTTATCCTAATATTTTCCAAAAGTTGGTTTTATCCTGTGGGTATATTAAGTAACATTTATTAAGCATACAAATAGCATCGTATTTATTATTTGTCCACGTGGAGTAACTGAGTTGGCGCCAGCTGGAAGAACTATATGTGGGGGTTAGAAATTTTAGATACCATTTATTATTTCTGTACTATATAATTAATACCATAATAAATATAGTAATTTTTAATTTGAAGTTATTTTATTAAAATATTTTTTTTCATAATACACTATTTTAAATAAGAAAAATAAAATAATTGATTTGAGAACACATTAAGAAGAGAAAAGAATTGATACTTCCTTAAAAGATGAAAATATCAGTTATTTTGAAACTTTTTATTACAACTATTTCAGAAAGAAGTAACAATCTACAAGGGGATACAATAATTATTAATTTTTAACAAAAGGGATACAATAATATTTAGCAACATTTAAAGATTATTTCTTAAGGTTTATTGTGAGATAAATAAATATTATTTATTTTGAACTCTCAACATTTTTTAGACATCAAATATTATAATTATACCTCAAACCCTTACTAAGAACATCCAGAATAATCACTTATATTTCATCAAACACATAAGTTTTAAATAAATACCACGTAATGATAAATAAATAAAATAAATTTTAATTTATTAAAAATATTTTAATTTCATAATAACGAAAATCAAAATTGAAATATTTCATAATGATTAAAGCATATTTAAATCATATTTTGATATAAAAAAAATTATTTTTATTTGTTCACGGGTACTTCAAGAATAGTTGAAAATTTCAAAGAGAAATCGTTCACTCAATTCACCTATTAAAGGTAGCGTCATTCAATCTTTTCAAGACTTTAAAAGGTAGTTGACAGATAAACATTAATAGTTATTATAATTATAAGGTACAAACGCATCAACTTTTTTTCTATACCTGGTAATTTTGATTTAGTTAATTAAGTAAAATAATTGCAGACAGTGAATTTTTTTCGAATTAAAATTAATATTTCTATTCATTTCAATTTTCATTTATTAAGTAAGTATACATTCGACAAAATCAAAATCGTACATTATTCAATTTCAAGATATATTTGTACAAGTTAAAAATATATAAAATTAACAGTTTCCTATGTTTGTCAATAACTTTTGCCAAATCTTATCAGAAATTGATCATAAAAAAAATAGTATTTTACACCAATTAAATAAATATTAAACTAAGTAAAAGAGTCTTGTTTTAGCAACAAAACTGTAAAAATTTGACAGTAAAACATGCAAAACACAGCAACTTTCCAAGATCAAAGTTGAAAACACTGAGACAGTTCAAACATCACTGGACTAGTTCAAAGAACAGAAGATATATCAGAATGAATCAGAAACATGAATTTATCAGAATCAGAAACATGAATATATCAGAAAGTCAGAAACATGAATTTATCAGAATCAGAAACATGAATGAATCAGAAACATGAATTTATCAGAATCAGAAACATGAATATATCAGAAAGTCAGAAACATGAATTTATCAGAATCAGAAACATGAATATATCAGAAAATCAGAAACATGAATATATCAGAATCAGAAACATGAATATATCAGAAAATCAGAAACATGAAGTGGCCCAAATAGCTGAATCAAAGTCCAAAGTGAATGAAAAGAAGTGAAAGATGAACATACATTGAAGATGAGAGATTTGTTGGAGGAGTTCAAAGACAAGCCACCCCTGAAGTGTATGGTCCAAACCAAAACCATGACAATAGCAGGAATTGCCAGTAAGTGAACCACAAAAGTTAGTGGAAGAACATCACCATGCACTCCCAACACCATCTTTTTCTCTTTCTCTGAACTCATCATAGATAGATAGCGTATGAAACTTGGGAGCTTTCTCTCTATTTATTGCATGTTGTGTCTCTGCTTTTGCTGTAAGAGACACTTTCAGCCTTAAATCAACATTAATTTCACCACAAAGAAAAAGTCTTTGTTTCACAAAATTATACTCCTCCAGTGCTTTTCAAGTATGGAGAATTTTCACTTTTCTTTATGTCTCATTTATAATTTGTTTTAAAGTGTTAATTAAGACTGATAAAATGGAATAGGGAGTTTGCATCTATAAGAATCTTATTAATTCCTAATAATATTTTAACTATGACTGTTATTCCTGAATATGCTTATAAAAGTGTTTGTTTATATTTGATTATTCACATGATTTTTTTTAATTTAATAACATGAATAAAAATATAAGTTACATATATGTTTAGTATTAATTCATTTTATTCCCACAGGAATATTTTATTTCTATCTCTTTATATGGAAATAGAAATGTAGAAAAACATAGAAACATAGAAGTTGTAATTTTTCCAAAAAATAATTACATACTAAAATAGTTTTTAAAAGTTTCTAATAAAATGAACATGTAACTATTTCGAGAATATATGTTTAATACGTAAAAAAAGACACATCTAAGTTATTAAATATAATATCTTCCGTAGTCGCTTGTATTCTAGGTGTTAAGATTTTTAATTGTTCTTAGCTAATTTAAATATATATTGTTTTTTTAATATTTTAATGCTTGTATTTATATATTTTCATTCACTTATTTCGAAATCAAATTTAAATGAAATTTAATTATAATTAATGATCTAATGTTAATCTTAATTATGTAATAATAGAAACGTTCAAATTGTAGAGAACATCATTTTGTTTGAACTTTTTTATTCTGGTTTCTAATAATTATATTGGACTTTTGAATTGGGTGACCCAATTCATTAGACACATATTCATTCAACTTTCACGTTATAAGTGAACTACCTTCTACATCTTATTATCTTATTTTCTACATCTTATTATCTTATTTTGAGTCTAAAATTCACCTCTTGACTCAGGACAACTCACATACAAATATCATATCTATAATTTTTTTTTTCAAAAAATATGTTTATTTTTTATCATAATTTTAAAATTTATCTTACATTAATTATTTTTTGTTTAATTATATATTTTACCTCTTACTTTTATCAATATTGCCACCTTTGCTTCCTATTTTCAAAATTTTACTCCTCGTTATATGATATAGTACACCAAATTTACGTCATTAATCCATATTAACCTTATTAATTCTTTTACTTATTTATCTTCTATAAATTAAAAAAGTTATTATTATATATATGAGTTTTATTTTAAGACAAATTTTAAATAATAAAGATTTAAAAGTCTATAAATAGAAATTATGTGTTTATTTCTAATTTTATTTTAAAATTTTATCTCTTTATAAAATTCTTTAAGTTTAGAAATTAAGTAAAACTTTGTTTTGTTGTGAAATATATTCCTATAGAGCAAAAGAATAAGAAGTAGTATAATTCGATTGAAGTTAAGTTTTTGTAAGTAAATCATTTTCTATTAAGGAAAATTCCTTTCTTCTTATATTTTTAAGTTATTTTGTAATAAAAGATGTTATGGTGCAGGGATTGGTAGTTTAATATCTTACTTGGATTTTGGCGAATTGTTGGGAGTGTCCGAATAAACTTTCTTAGCTAAACGTTAACCATTTTCAAATGTTAAATCCAAGTGTCATGTCATCAAAATATTGTTAACTTATTTTGATAGTTTCAAAGTTGGTTAATTGGTTTTTTTAAAGTTTTGTAAAACTTTCAAAAGTTTTGAACGTTTAATTTTAAACGTTTGTTATATAATATATGAGAACAACTCAAAGAAATAAAATGATTGTCTGAACTGTTTTCTACTACTACAAGTGTAAATAGGAACTTCATCGTATCGTGAAGAAGATTTGTTGACTATTGTTAAGTAGAGGACAAATATTTCTTTAGAAAAGTGACAATGATACACGCTTTGAAGTCATCTAAATTCTCTTAGTCTAACACATTCTTCGTCCAATTAAGAAGAATTAGTAATTGTTTTTATTTAATAGTGAGCAGAGACCGGTCCATTTCGTCAGCAGAACTTTGTAGGAGGTGAAAACTAGATACCAAACAATCGAGAAAGTCGCGCTAGCCTTAGTTACCACAACAAGAAGAATGAGGGCGTACTTCCAAAACCATGAAGTCGTAGTTAAAACAGACTACCCCATTGCAAAGATACTCTCCAAACCCGATCTGGTCGATCGCATGATATCATGTGCAGTAGAGTTGTCGGAGTACGGGATTAAATACGAAGCCCGAGGGGCGATAAAAGCCCAGGTCTTGGCTGATTTTGCTATTGAATTAGAGTAGGAGCCCTCAAAAACCTCAAGAGATTCCTCCACCTGGATATTGTATGTTGACGGATCTTCCAACAAACAAGGGTCTGGCGCAGGAGTGGTATTGGAAGGCCCAAGGGAGCTCATTGTACAGCAATCTTTGAGGTTCAGCTTTAAAACGTTGAATAATTAAGCCGAGTATGAAGCACTGATAGCAAGATTGGAACTTGCACGAGACATGGGAGCCAAAGATCTGATATACCGGAGTGATTCACAATTAACAATAGGTCACACCACTGGAGAATTCCAAGTGAAGGACCCAATCCTGCTCAAATATTATCACAAGGTCCAGACCTTGTTACAACATTTTCCATCTATCAAAATGGAACATGTGAGACGAGAACATAATTTCAGAGCAGACCTACTGTCCAAGTTGGCAAGTACCAAGAAAAAAAATCACCACCATTCAGTAGTGCAACAAATAGTAGAGATACCAAGTGTTACCAAAAACGAAGAAACTTGCGGTGTGGTTGAAGTAGAGGAGTGTTGGTATGAACCTATCCGGAATTACCTCCTCACAGGAGAGTGTTCAGACAAAGACCTACGCTCAATGGAAGTGAAAAGCTTCGGTATACGTTGGCGGGGAACGATTTATATAGAAGGGGGTATTCAAGACCTTTATTGAAGTGTGTCACGCAGACACAAGCTAAGTACCTTCTGGAAGAGCTACATCAGGGGATATGCAGATTCCACTCTGGAGTCAGGACTACCCTGGTAAGGATCTTGAGAGCATGATACTACTGGCCCATCATCCAAACTGACTGTGCTGAATATTGCAAAAAATGTGAGAAGTGTCAAGAGTTTGACAACTTAGTACACAACAAGCCGGAAATGTTACATGGAGTGACATCCCCCTGGCCTTTTGCTATGTGGGGGATGGACATCATAGGACCTTTTCCTCCCGGAAAGGGGCAATGCAGGTTCCTCTTCGTAAGCGTGGACTACTTTACTAAATGGATTGAGACAGAACCACTAGCAACCATAACTGCACGTAAAGTGGAAGCATTCGTTTGGAAGAACTTGGTGTGTCACTTTGGAATCCCTCACACAGTCATCACTGACAATGGGCGACAATTCACAGACCGGACACTCCTCGCCTTCTATGAGGGTTTAGGAATCCGTCATGTGACAAGTTCAGTGGAGCATCCCCAAACCAATGGCCAAGTCGAGGCAGCAAACAAGGTCATCTTAAACGAATTAAAAAAAAGTTTGGGGATCGCCAAGGGAAGATGGACGGAAGAAATGTTGGAGGTGTTATGGGCTTACCGTTGTACACCACAAACAAGCACTCGGGAAACCCCTTATAACATGGTGTATGAAACTGATGCAATGATCCCGGTAGAGGTAGGAGAGCCAACGCTACGAAGACAACTAACAGATATGAACCTTAACAATGAAAGTCTGGCCATTAACTTGGATGTTATCAGCGAATTAAGGGACCAGGCAAGAATCCGGGATGAAGCAAGCAAGCTCAGAGCAGGGAGAAGATACAACACAAAGGTAAAACTGAGAAATTTCTAGCCAGGAGACTTGGTCTGGTGCATGCGTAGCGAAGCATGGAAGAGCGACGGAAAGTTCTTGTCCAACTGAGAGGGACCCTTTTGCATCACAACATCACTTGGGAAGGGCAGGTATCGGTTAGAGCACCTATCGGGCAAGGCATCCCGAGAACTTGGAATGCAACACACTTGAAGTTTTATTTTAGTTAACAACATGTAAAGGGTACTCTTTCCTTGGTTTAGTGTTTTGTCCCTAAGGAGGGTTTTCACTAACAAAGGTTTTAATGAGGCCCGACAATATGCACATGATCAATGAAATCTGTTGTCATGAACTGATATGTACGTTCTACCTGGGGTCGATTCACTCCATAGTGATCCCCCACACCAGTTACGATAAATATCTATTAATCCCGTCAAGGGGCAACAATAAATCACTCCAACGTGATCCAAGCAAAATACGTCTGGAAGTCGTCTTCACTGCATAGAGAAACCTTCCTCCCAATAGGAGACACTTCACTCCATAGTGAAGCTCCTAACACTTATTTCAAACCGCATACAATCAAGAAATTAACCACAATATAGTCGGTAATACAACCAGTAGTCGTTACTACAAATTAACACAAGGTAATTAGAAAAATAATTGAAACACATTGTCATTGCATGAATCCGGGATCATTACAAAAGGTTCGGTCAGGTTAGACCATAGGATCAACATAAAAAAAAAGGGTTGTTTATGGCATGTACAAAAAGCCTATTAAAAACAAGAAAAGATAAGGTCTTCATACAATCAGTCTTCCTCATCAGCAGCTTCACCACCCTCCCCCCTCAAGCGGAACAAACTCGCCCTTATCCGTAGCAGGTGTCGGATCCTCAGCGGCGGTAGGAATATCCTTGATAGGAATCAGGCGACCATCAAACACATCCTTATCCGGATCAAGTTCGTTTTGCTCAGGGACACCATAAAGAAATATGGCTTGACGGACCGCCTGTCCGAAGGCTTCTTTGTGAAGGTCTATTACATTGTCCTTTAGATCATTAAGCTTAATTCCCACCTGAGCCTTCTCGGACACCGCTTCATCATGCGCAAGGGTGGCCTCGGAAAGAGACTGTTCGAGCTCCTGGATGTCTTCCAAAAGTTTCTCATTTGTTTTCTTCACGCCCTTCGAATAAGCCCTCAGACCATCCCTCTCTTGCTCTGTTTTCTTAAGTTTCAGCTCTGTAGTCTTCAAAGACTCACCCAAGGCGGCATTGATGTCACGAGCTTCCTTCAAAGATGTTGTCGTGGCCGACAACTCTTCCTTAATCTTGGCCAGCTCGGCCACACCACCCTTCAGCATGTGGGCACGAATTACTTTGGTAAGAGCTAAGGTCCGGCTATGCATCTCAAGGCATGTATTCACCAATTCAATAGTAGAACAGCCAATGAAAGCTTTCTTCTCAGCAGATGAGAGGACCACACTCGTGCCCTTGGCAAAAGACATATATGGAGTAAAGAGGGAGCCTATCAAGCCCCTATCGGATTCATCAAGGTCTTTACTCGTGTCCGGGATGCTCAGCCGAGATCTTTTCGGAGAAGGCTGAGAGGAGGAAGCCTTCTTTTATTTACCTTTCTTGTCGTCCTTTGGCTTCTTCTTTTTCTCCTTACGTTTTCTTTTCTCGCTATCAGGAGGAGGAGGAGCTTGGTTAGGGAAGGGTGTGGCGTCAGGAGCAGAACCTTCGCCAACAACTCTCTATTCGGCAGCGCGATCTTCTTTGATCTTTTGCAACTTCTCGAGATAAGCAGGTCCTCGCTGAGCCATTATACCTATTAGGAAGAATGAAAATTCAGCAGGGTTAAAAACCGAAACCATAATGTCATAAAAAAACAAACATACCAGACAAATCCACCCAGCGGAGTGAAGAAAGATAAAGCTTAAGAATGGATCGGACATTGAGCTTCCGTGGGAGTTGGTCCATAATGTCAAACATCTTCTTGTCGTCCTAGGTCGTGGGAGACCTCGGCCAAGACAGATAGTGGACTGCATCCCGGGTCCAATATAACAGAAACTTAGCATTATCCCCATTGAAAAAATGATGCCTGCTGGTGGGGGTTATGATGATTTTAAAAAAAGAATCCTTAAATTATTTGTAAGAGGAGGAAAAAGGAGTAAAAAGAACATTGTGGGATTGACTGACAAGAGAAACCCACTTGACAGGAGAGGTAGGACGAGTACTATAGTAGGACGTAAAAACATGAGGAGAAGGGCAGAGGTGGAACATCTCGGCCAAAAGCCGAAATACCTGAAGTGACGCCCAAGAATTAAGATGCAATTGCGTGGGCACCACATTCAACGGACGTAATACGCCTATGGTGAATTCATCGAAAGGAAGGCGAACGATAGAATCCGTGAACATACAAGGGTAGATATAAAAGAAATCATGATCGTGACCCCCTCGCCCATGGCACACGTTATCCACAGGCGAACAACACTCAACAAAAAGCTCTGGGCTCGTTTTCCCCGTAGTAAACATGGGAACTGTTGCGGCATAGGTATTCACCATGGAGGACCATCTATACCTAGAGAAACGAGATGTAACCAAAGTACTCGCCCATTCATATCTGCATCCATGAGGCATATTGTTCTCGGCTAGCTCGGACAAAAGCATGCCGGCAACATTAGGTTGCTCAGAAGCTCCATCGTGTTCACTACCGGATACTTCTTTGGACAAAATGGGCGAGCCCTCAGAAACTCTAGACTTGGCCATGGCACTCTACGAGACACTTCCAGTGGATTCAGAAAAACCAGACAGGGAGGACATTTTTACCTCTAGGAATGAACGCGCTACACCTAGCCACTATAATACACAAAAGTTGCCGGATATCAGAGAAGTTTTGGACCGCGAAAGAAACATTTAACCCAAATACTTTTATTTATAGAAGGGGCACATTCCCCCAAGAGACCTGAACAGTACACAATTAAGCTCCCATCGCAGGATCAAAAGGGGGATTGTCATCCAAGAATGCCACGTCAGCACAATAAACAAGAAGGAAAAGGATGAACAAACGATTAGGTACTCCCACCTCGACAACAAGCGAATCTCGAGAAAGACGAATAAACGAGCATTGAGCAATTCACTTGGTCAACCGAAAGGCCTCAACTCATTACAAGAGACTTCTCGTTTCAACTCTTATCACTCAAGTTTGTGGGGCAAGTGTATTATCCGCCCAGAAGTTCACATCTCGAAATAACCAACCTAATAATAAAGACATAACGAATACTATCCGCCCATAAAGACATAATGAATATTATCCGCCCATGAAGATGTAACGAATACTATCTGTCTAGAAAACCGGGAATCTCCACGGGCATAAGGAAAGATGGTGCTCGAAACCTGTACGCAACCCCTGACATAAAGTCTGCAAAAGTTGACAAAACGTAAGAAATAAGTAAACCCCAAAACCTTATAAATATGTGAACAGTAAAGGTCAAAGGTATGTGAAAAACTTCAATTAAAGCATATCTAACTCCGATAACCGGATACTTACTTGAACGTCGAAATGTCATCGCAGGTACACCTTCCGCTGTGGACTGGGCGATTGGATCTTCCTTTGAGGACGAGTACTTAAGTTGACATTGAAGTTGGACTAGACAGAAGAAGTCCATCCGAAAAGCCTTCGGATAATATTGTGTCTCCTGTATTCGTGTAAGAACACTAATCAAGATGATAAATGTTAGTATATGGTAATATATATATATATATATAATTAATAGGAATTTGTATTTGAAAAGTTATCATGTGACAATTATTATGATTGAGATTCAGATAATTTTAATATCTTATAACAACATTTTAATTTATACAGTTTATTAGAGATTGTGTGAGAAATACTTATATATATATATATATATATATATATATATATATATATATATATATATTTATATATTAAACTATATCGTATAGTAGATGGCATTATAAGTAATATGAACAAAATTATTGAGTGATCGTAATATTTATTTTCATATCTAAATATTTAAATTCTTTTCAGAATTGAATGTCCCGTAAATATATTATATATACTTTGAGTGTATGTATAATTGTATTAGTTATTCAAACTATATATGCATAAAAAAGTTGAACATTATAATTATTGTTGTATTTTGTATTTCCTAGGTCACCTTTATAATTTTTTAAGTCTTAAAAATAATTTTTTTCTAAAATAATTTACTTTTCAATTGTGTCACGTACATGTCTCAACTAATTACATACAAGAATATCACTGAATGTGAATGTACCATAGAATAGTAGGGGTAAGGAAAATTTGTAGTTGTAGGGTGATGAGTCTGGGCCAATTGTGTTTGAAAATATTGCGCCAATGAAAGGCAATTGCTTTCTCCATCTCATAAATTTTTCCTAATTTCATAAATGTCCTAACCAGAATATTGAAAGGAGTAAATTAGGTTGTGATTTTGTGAAAGTGTTGAAGATGGGTGTTGGGTGACGGCAAAGGAGCTACCAACGACGGAAGAGCTACAAACGGTGATAGCTACGAAGGATGATGGCGGAGGTGTAGTTTGATGGAGGAGCAATGTATCTTTTTTTTTTCAAAAATTTTCTTCATTACAGAAAATTATTTCCATAAGTCTTTTATGGCAAAGCTTTTTCATAAGGTTTCTCCTATTATGAAAAACATTTTCCGTAATAAGAAAAATATCTTATGAAAAATGTTTTTCATAATAAGAGATGTTTTTTCGTAAAAGGCTTAAAAAAACTATTTTTTATAATGAAAGAAATTTTTCTCAAGATCTGTGCTGCAATGTGTTTCTCCGTTACTCCTTCACTGTTCATCTATCGTCGCACCACTCCGTCACTCTTTATAGTCGTGGCCGATGCTAGCTCCTTCGCCGTTGATAGCTCATCCACCGACAACCAACACAATCTTCTACACTTTCACAAAACCACACTTCCTTCAGTATTATGGTAAGAGCATTTGTGGAATTAAAAAAAATTAATGGAACGCAAGAAGCAAATGTCGGGCTGCAGGAAGTAATTATCCCAATGAAATCACAATATTGGACCTTTGAGTTCAAATGAGAGACAATTTATTTTTTTTGAATAATAATCAAATTTTACTTTAAGATGTGTTTTGTGATATTTTTATCTTACTTCTACTTTTCAATCATTTTAAGAGTATTGTTTCTCACTTTTATTCATTCTAATTTTTTTTATCTAATCTAAACATTAGGATTAGGAACCAAACATGAATTAAGGTTTGCACACTTGTATGCCAAATGTTTGCTTCCATAGCAGTGGCGTTGTCCATGCCAGCACATCCATTTTGGCAAAAGGGAGTGTCTTAAAAGTTCAAACTTCAACTATGCTTGCTATATAGTTTGCCCTTATGCGTTCCTTCAATTTAATTTGTTACTTGGGCTTGCACTTAACATCTTCTTACACTTCAAATCATTACTTATATTTTTTATAAGTATTCATAAGTTTTGCTTTGAAGAATATCAAGTGACAAGTGGAAGCAACATTCATTGGCCATGTTTCATTTTCTTAAATCACAAATAAAAGTTTTTTTTTTCTTTCTTTACTCTTTTAAGAATTGAGATAGTTTTAGGTTTTGTTGCAAACCCAGGACCATGTAATTTTCTATAGATCTTGAAGATTCTGCTCTAAATATAATTATGTTATCTAAATAAAAATTCAAAGTGCAAGAGCTTGCATTTACTGGTATATTTTAATGAAAACTCCCACCTTACATAAGTTAAACCAATTTAGGAGTTTCAGCTTACTCATTCTTCTCTACTAGTTGAAAGAGACAACTAAAAAAAGTTGAGTTTTTTATATATATATATATATGAAATTAATTAATTATCTAAATATAAAAGAGAAATATGAACAATGTTAATGAACTTAATAATTTCAACATTTAAGGTGAAAACTTACCTGAAAATATCCTTGAAGTAAAAATACGAAAGTTATATCAATTTAATGATAATAGGTTTCGTGAAGATTTTCAACATTTTTCAAAAACACATATTTCTAGAAATCATCAAGAAAAACACATACACTTGCCAAACTCCCAAAATACAAAAGGGTACAATTTCCATAATTTCCTTTTCCAATTCAGATATATTGTTGTGTTGGTGGCTTAAAAGTTTCACTTCAAATGGTACTTATCCAATCTTACCATTCTGAATGGCCCAAAATGAATCTTACCATCTCCAAAATTCTAGTCCAAACAAGATTCTCATGAAACATGGCATGTGCAATTCATAATACCAACAAAAGGTTGGAATCATGGAATAAGCAAACAGGTGTTTTTTGTCTCACTGAAACAGTGTGAAATGCAAGAGGGTATATAGTGACAATCTTCTGGTCAATTTTACATTTTGTGCTTGTTTGCTCCACCCACCTTGTCCTGTTTCTTCTTTTTCTTGTCATTTTTCTTTCTTATGTAAACTTATATCTTTCTTTGTTTTTGTGGTATAGGAGCACACTTGGTGTCCTCATTACACTTGTTTTCATGATTTTTCAAGAGATGGTAACAAAAAGAAAACTACTTTTAACTTCTACTCCAATTTAAAATGACACACCAATAAAAAAATAATCTCATAAAAAAAAAGTGGATTAAAAGTTGAAGCAAGTTCATGAAACAACAGATGCCAATCAAAACTGCTCAACAAAATATATTGTTTTAACATGAAGTCCTTTAAATATATTGTTTTCCAATTATCTTATTCTACAAACCTTTAAAATATCTCAATTAAAATATAAAAATATAAGAGAAGAATTAGGAGATATTTTATAAATTCTATTTTCCTTATTGTTTTTTAGATATCACGTCTCATTAAGCATCTAGGTCTCTTGTATGCACCTCTCTACCTGAAGTAAAAAAGGAAAAATCTTATGTACATTATGCCAAATTCTGATAAAAACAATTGTGTGTAAAATTAAAAGCATACCAACTTATTTCCACATACAGAAACACCTTTTAGAGGATAATATGTTAATTTGAGAGGAGAAACTCATAGAAAGAAAATTTTACATTTTCTTTTATAAGCCAAAATGACTTTACTTGATGCATTTAATTAAACGCCTTGCTTATAATTGTTTGTTAAAGAATCAAAGATTTTTTATTAAGATTTATTAAAAAAAAATTACATGCCCTAATAAAAAAATCGCTTGTAATTATTAATTTCCGACAAACATGTTTTGAATAATAATAATAATAATGGACAAGAGAAAAATATTTTATAACAAAGATAAGTGAGTCTTTATACGCTATGAAAAGTAAAAAAAAATGATGCTAAAAAAGGTAGAAGAAAAGTTTATGATAATTTTTCCATAGAAGAATTATATTGTGGTGTCCCTAGCAGGTAGTGGTTGGTGTGTTCCTTCTCAAACCGTCCATGTATCTTTAATGAGAAAACGTGAAAAAAAAAAAAAAAAAATAACTTAAAAAAAAAACAAATTCTGATAAAAT
>Ga0209700_105123_pt1 | contig 22555 bp, 20 predicted proteins | sample SiratroredBW_FD_187528 | JGI IMG/M metagenome (GOLD analysis project Ga0209700, IMG submission 187528) | Root nodule microbial communities of legume samples collected from California, USA - Siratro red BW (SPAdes) (version 2) | ecosystem: Host-associated > Plants > Roots > Nodule | place: USA... | reverse complement strand
GAATATAATATGAAAACAAAGGGGTTTGAAAGCAAAAATGAAAATAAAAAATGCAGGAAGTTTGATAATAAAAGGGGATATGTAATTTAAAAAGAGATAATGTTTATTTTTAATGGAAGGTGGACCCCACAATAATGATTGGTTACTTTATAAGTTTTAGTAATCCATTTATTCTACCTTGGATTTCATATTCTCCACTGCAACGTCATTGTTAATATTTTAGGCATATGTTCTTAATAATAGTTATTCACGCATGTTTCTCTTTCACTTCCAATTTTTATCACAAAATTTTCTCTTGAAAAAAAACTCCAAAATGATTTTTGTACAATAAAAAGCTTTGGAAGTAATTTTAATTTTTAATTTTATGATTTGTACGATTTTAAATAACATTTTAATTAAGTCTCTAAAGGCTATTCATGCCATGTGAGGTTTTATTAAAAATGATTTTTTTGATTAAATTCCAAATAACCATTCGCGTTATGCGGAATTTAATTCAAAAAATTCCAACTCCATTTGGAATATCAAAGGGCCGTACGCGTCAAACGATATCTAAAGTGAGGTTTAATTTCCAAAATATCTAATCTCAAAAAATAAAAATATCAATTTTCAAAACTAGAAGTATATAAAACTTTCAAAAATTAAAAAATATCAAACACACAAACAAACAATTTTCTACATAGAACTACGTAATCCTGATTCTCCATCTCTGATGGAGATACGTAGGAGCAAGGTTAAACCTTGTCGGGCCCCTTTTGAAAATAAAAAATGTTTTGTTTGCTTTTATTTCTGTTTTTCGTGAAAAATAAATATTTCAAAAATTACACTCATTTCGTTTTATTCAGTTAAAGGTACCGTCTCAGGACGGGCGCCGTGGGGGGCTAATGTCTTCCCCACACGTAACCGACTCCCGGACTTGTAATCCGGTTTTCACATATCAGTCTTATCCTTGTTTTCTTTGGTTTTCCATAGTTTTCTACGAAAACTATGGTGGCGACTCCCCTCTTTTAAAATTAACATTATTTGATTTTCGGATCGCCGTCCCGTCGTGACCCCGGTTGCGACAAAGATGATAAAGAACCGTGGAGGTGATGGAAGAAAAGGATAAGCTTATGGTGGAAGCTTCAAAGCAATGGATGAACTAGTGAATGAAAGTGTTCTTGGAGGAGGTTGGGCCAACGACTAACTGTTCTTCGAGGCTTCTTGGAGAAGAAGACTCAAAAGGAAACTTGAAACATGAGTTGAAAAATGGCTAACCTTTCGTTATACAATCAAGCTTGAAAATTACATTGCATGCCACCTCTATTTATAGAGTGCAAGAGAGGAAGAAGCTTGTATGGGAAGCTAGCTAATCCTAGCTTCTATGACAAGCTTCTAACCTTAGCTTTCTATGACAAGCTTTTCAAACCTAGCTTGCACCCCAAGGCTCTTACAAGGTGATGACAAGTGGCACAAGGAGAGAGCTTCTCCCAACACTTACACCATATTGCCCAAAAATACAAAGCCCAAATTTATTCTACTTTGCCCAAATACAAGGCACAAATTATTCTAAACTATTCTAAAAAATTTATACAAATTAGAGGACTTCTCCTTGATACTTTATTTTCTCCAAAGTGATTTATTCAGTTTTGCATTTAGGTCCGATTGAAAGCCCAAACGGCCTGAGATGGGCCCAATCTTCTAGAAAGTTCTTGATTCACCCTTGGCTCTTTGTCCTCTTCATTCTTTGATTAATGTCGACGGGACCTTTTTCCATTAGAAGAAATGGTGCATATGGCCATTAAGGTGGAGAGGCAACTTAAGCAAAAAGGAATCTCAAAGTACCACACTAGTTCTAGTTCATCATTCAAACGAAGCTGGAAGAAGGAAGAAAAGAGCACTCCAAAAGAACCATCCAAAAACAAAATTGCAGAGGATTTGAAGAGCAAAGGTAAAGTTGAAACTCAATGCACTCGCGATAGAAATATAAAATGTTTTAAATGTCTTGGATCAGGTCACATAACATCACAATGTCCAAGCAAGAGAGTCATAGTTTTGCATGACAATATTGTGGAATCTCAAAGTGAAGGAGATGAATCCATGACTGAATTTGAAAATCATAGTGATGATGGAGTTGAATATGTAGCTGAGGGAGAAACACTTGTAACTAGGCATGTTGTGAATTTCCAAGTTAAAGAAGATGATATGAAACAACAAAGGGAAAATATCTTTAATACTCCCTGCCTAGTCAACAATAAAGTATGTAGTATGATCATAGATGCTGGAAGATGCATAAATGTTGCGAGTACCACATTGGTTGAGAAGCTAAAATTGCCAACAATTAAACATCCCAAACCTTACAAGTTGCAGTGGCTGAATGATTGTGGGGAGGTTAGGAAAGAAACAAGTTCTGGTTTCATTTTCAATTGGTAAATACAATGATGAAGTGTTGTGTTATGTTGTTCCTATGCGTATTGGACACTTACTCTTGGGGAGACCATGGGAGTTTGATCGAAGGGCAACCAAGGATGGTTATACAAATAGGTATTCTTTTGTGAGCAATAACAGGACCATCACTCTCGCACCACTTACTCCTATCCTAAGCAAGTGTATGAAGACCAGCTAAAAATGAAAAGTGAAAGAGAGAAAAAATAAATTGAGTTGAAAAGTGAAAAAAATGAATAAGAAAAAAATGAGTTTGAGGTAAAAGGAAAAAGAAGAGAGGAGAGGTAGAAAGAAAAAAAAATATGCTAAACAAAGTGAGGTAAGAGTAGCTTATTTTATCAAACAACCAATACTTGTATTTGTCAACAAGGAGGCTTGTTTGAGCGCTAATTGACTTGACCCTTCTCTTCCTAGTCTTGTTAATTATTTGTTACAAGTATTTGGAGATTTATTTCCGGATAAAAGCCGTAGTGGATTTCCATCGATTAGAGGAATTGAGCATCAAATAGATTTCATTCCTGCTCCAATTCGGCCAACATAAAGGTGCAATCCTGAAGAAACCAAAGAATTACAAAGCCAGGTTGAAGAGCTTTTGGCAAAAGGACATATGAGGGAGAGTTTGAGTCTTTGTGCAGTTCCAGTTCTACTTGTGCCAAAGAAGGATGAAACATGGCGAATGTGTTGTGATTGCAGGGCTGTAAACAACATTACGGTAAAATATCGCCACCCTATCCCTATATTAGATGATATGCTGGATGAATTACATGGATCCACTCTATTTTCAAAAATTGATTTGAAATCTGGATACCATCAAATCAGAATCAGGCAAGGTTCGAAAAGAAAGGTGAGCATAATGCTCATGTATGTTTTGAATCAAATTTAACTGAAGTTTCCCATAATACTTGGTGGATTGGTTCTGGATGTACGACTCATGTTCTAATATGATGCAGGGATTACTTTCAACCCAGACCATAAAACCAAATAAAAAGTTTGTGTTCATGGGGAATAGAGAGAAGGTTCCAGTGGAAGCTGTCGAGACTTATCGTTTAATCCTTGACACTGGATTTTATTTAGGCTTGTTGGATACTTTTTATGTACCTACTATCTCTAGAAATTTAATTTCCTTGTCTAAACTTCATGTTACTGGATACTCTTTTAAGTTCGGGAACGGTTGTTTTAGTTTATATAAGAGTACTTGTATGATTGGATCTGATACACTTTCTGATGGTCTATATAAAGTGAATCTTGATAATTTATATGCTGAAACTCTTATGAGTGTTCTGCTTACTTGTGGCATAAGCGTTTGGGACATATTTCCAAAGAAAGGATGGAAAGATTAATAAAGAATGAAATTCTTCCGAATTTAGATTTTACTGATCTGAATGTATGTGTGGATTGTATTAAAGGCAAACAAACAAAACACACAAAGAAATGAGCCACAAGAAGTAGTCAGCTTCTTGAAATTATACACACTGATTTATGTGGTCCTTTTGATGTAAATTCTTTCAATAAAGAGAAGTACTTTATCACCTTTACAGATGACTTTTCACGTTATGGACATGTCTATTTACTGCATGATAAATCTCAAGTAGTGAATGCCTTGGAAATTTATATAAATGAAGTGGAAAGGCAATTAGACAGAAAGGTGAAAGTTGTCAGATCAAATAGAGGTGGTGAGTATTATGGAAGATATGATGAAAGTGGTCAACATCCTGGTCCGTTTACTAAGTTCCTTGAGAAACGTGGTATTTGTGCTCAATACACAATGCCTGGTACACCACAACAAAATGGTGTGTCAGAAAGGCATAATCGAACCTTAATGGATATGGTTAGGAGCATGTTAAGTAATTCATCTTTACCCGTATTGTTATGGATGTATGCTTTAAAAACTGCCATGTATCTATTGAATAGGATTCTTAGTAAGGCAGTTCAAAAGACACATTTTGAATTGTGGATAGGAAGGAAACCCAGTTTGAGACACCTGCATGTGTGGGGTTGTCAGGCAGAAATTAGAATATACCATCCTCATGAAAGGAAACTGGATGCAAGAACGATCAGTGGATATTTCATTGGTTATCCAGAAAAAATCAAAAGGGTATATGTTTTACTGTCCTACTCGTAGTACAAGGATTGTTGAAACTGGAAATGCTCGGTTCATTGAGAATGGTGAAACCAGTGGGAGTGAAGCTTAACGAAATGTGGAGATTAAGGAAGTTAGAGTAAAAGTTCCTTTAACTAGTATTTCTACTTCAAAAATTGTTGTTCCTCATTTTGATGAAGCACACAACGATCAAGAAGAACAAATTAATGGTCCCAAAGTTAACAATGAACTTGTAGTAGAACAACCACAAAAAATAGTATTAAGAAGATTTCAAAGAGAGAAGAAATCTGTTATTTCGGATGATTATGTGGTTTATCTACAAGAGTTAGAAAATGACTTAAGTATTGATAATGATCCAGTTTTATTTTCAGAAGCCATGAATGATGATAATTCTGATAAATGGTTAGATGCCATGAAAGATGAGCTTAAATCAATGGCACAAAATTGTGTATGGGACCTTGTGGAATTGCCAAAAGGATGTAAGAGAGTTGGTTGTAAATGGGTCTTTAAGACTAAACGTGACTCTCATGGCAATATCGAACGTTACAAGGCTAGATTGGTTGCCAAAGGTTTTAGTCAAAAGGATGACATTTATTATAAGGAAACATTTTCGTCTGTTTCTAAGAAAGATTCTTTCAGAATAATCATGGCATTGGTAGATCATTATGATCTTGAGTTGCACCAAATGGATGTTAAATCCGCTTTTCTGAATGGGGATTTAGAAGAGGATGTTTATATGGACTAACCAGTACCGTTCATTGAAGAAGGAAAGGAACACATGGTGTGTAAAGTTAAGAGGTCAATATATAGACTTAAATAGGCTTCCAGGAAATGGTATCTTAAGTTCAATGATACTATTACATCCTTTGGATTTGAGGAAAACATTGTTGATTGATGTATATATCTGAAGGTCAGTGGGAGCAAGTTTATATTTCTAATTCTGTATGTTGATGATATCTTGCTTGCAACTAATGATCTTGGTTTGTTAAGTGAGACTAAGAAGTTTCTCTCTAATAGCTTTGAAATGAAAGATATGGGTGAGGCATACTATGTGATAGGAGTATAAATATTTCGTAATAGATCACAAGGATTGTTGGGTTTGTCTCAGAAAGCATATATTAATAAAGTTTTAGAGAAATTTAGAATGGATAAGTGTTCAACATCAACCGTTCCAATACAGAAAGAACATAAATTTAGTCTCATGCAATGTCCAAAGAATGATTTGGAACGGAAACAGATAGAGAATATTCCTTATGCATCAATTGTTGGGAGTTTGATGTATGCTCAAACATGTACGAGGCTAGATATTTGTTTTGCAGTTGGTATGCTTTGTAGATATCAAAGTAATCCAAGATTGGATCATTGGAAAGATGCAAAGAAAGTCTTAAGATACATACAAGAAACAAAGAATCACATGCTTACTTATAGGAGGTATGATCACCTTGAGGTGATTGGATATACAGATTCAGATTTTGCCGGTTGTATAGATACCAGAAAGTCTACCTTTGGCTATGTGTATCTTTTAGTCGGAGGAGCGATTTCATGGAAAAGTGCGAAGCAGTCAGTCATTGCTGCATCCACAATGGAAGCTGAATTTGTGGCATGCTTTGAGGCCGCAATTTAGGCTAATTGGCTACGAAATTTTATTTCAGGACTTGGAGTTATTGATAGTATTGTCAGGCCGCTGAAAATTTATTGCGATAATTCCGCATCAGTCTTCTTTTCTAAAAATGGCAAGTATTCCAAAGGTGATAAACATATGGAATTGAAATTTTCGTTAAAGAAGAAGTTCAGAAACGTAGAGTGTTGATAGAACATGTTAGCCCTGAGCTTATGATTGCTGACCCTTTTACAAAAGGGTTACCGCACAAAGTATTTACTGGCCATGTAAAAAATATGGGCATTATGTGTACTAGTGAATGTTAAAGGTTTATTAATGACTATTTAACACTCTGAGCTCATTATTGTTCAAGTTTCTGAAATATATGTTTTCTACTTTATGAATATGCATGCAAAATATGATTTTGATGTAGAAAACAGATTATGTTATTGATGATGAAAGATGACATTATGTTTGAACCCATTATGGACTTCTCATTTTGAGGTCATATTAACGAGAAGGACGATACAGTAGTACATGGAAGGGAATGTGTCGATTGAATGACATGTAACCGCCATGACTCTTATTATTCCTATATCTTTAAGTATGATGAATGATGGAACCAATTTATTGAAGGCCCTTTAATGCGCATTATGATTTATTAAATCATGAAGTATTATGGCATCACATGAGTCAAGTGGGAGAATGTTAGAAAATAAATAAATTATTCCATAATGTGACTTATGTGAAATATCATTATGGTCCTGTATGTGATTTAATAAAATAAAAGGACATATTGGTAATTATGAGAAGTTATTTATGTCATAATTATATGATGGTAACCAACTTGATGGCAGTCAGTTACAAATATTATTGATAATAACCAAATTAATGAAGATTAGTTATTATTTTATAATAACTGATGGTAACCAATTTGATGGACATTGGTTATATAAAGATAGGGTTTTGTCTCTGCAGTATGAGAGTTCTACACAATATACCATCAATAAAGTGTGTAGAGAGAAAAGTGACTCAAAGAGATAGATTGAGAGAAGGAGATTGAAGTGAAAGAGATTGAAGTACAATTGATTAGATCTCTCATGGATTAAGGTAAGTCTCTCTCACTATCCTATATTATGTGAGAATCATAGATTTTAAGATCCTGTGGAATATTAATGATTGATTATTCCTAATTATGTTTAAACTTACAGATCTACCACACAGGACGACAATGGAAAGCATAAGACAACACAAACTAAGAGCTACGGAGTTGAAAACTAATCACCAAATATTCATAGAGAGAGAGTACACATACAAAAAATTGTTTAGGAGTGAGGAATGTCATTATCTTTCTAGACTGAGGATTGAAATCCATTAGGTACACTCATGGTCATTGACGAAGCTACATTATCATGAGAACGATTGGAGTTTACAAGAATTAAAATAATATTCAAAGGATATAATGATAAATGGAAGGGTGTTTTGTGTGACATTGGAGGAAGAGACATCAAAGGTAGACCAAGACAAATATAGAGGGTGGCATCGAGATAATATCCTCTATGATACAAACTTATAGGTTCTGATACAAGCTCATCAGTTAAACCTATGGTTAGAGATAATCCACAATATAACGATGAGGAGCGGCATAAGATGGACGAGAAGGGGCCAAAAAGTGGAGGAACCAACAGATGAGTCATCGAAGAACCCAGATGAAGCCTACATACAAGTTAAATCCAATGAAGCACACGATAGTGGGTTACCTCCAACAGCTAGAACTTGGAAACTACACCGGAATGTAATTGCAATAGCATGTGCTCCGGATATGGTAAGGGTTATTCCGGACGCTAATTCTGATCCAAATTTGGCTTTCAGAACAGCCCATACCAGAAAGTGTATTTCCACGAAAAAAAATTTCTGGAATAGGCTGTTCCGGAAGCTAATTATGGATCCAAAATTGACTTCCAGAACAATCCATTCAGGAAGTATTTTTTTCGTGGAAATACATTTCTGAAATGTGCTGCTTCGGAAGCTAATTCTGGATATGTAATTAGCTTCTGGAACAACCCATTCCGAAAGTGTATTTCCACGCAAAAAAGCCCACCCCCAATGGCAGAATCATCACCGAATCATTTCCAAACCTTTAACAAATCATCTTTACCTCATACGGTTTTCAAGGCTATAGACGACAGTGAACTCCAGAACTCAAATCGACGATAGCAGCTGCAACGGAATGGAGATGTGAAATGGTTGGAGGTGGGCGACACAGTGAATGGAGGTGGAAAAGAATGAAGGTGGAAGAGTATACGAGGTTAAAATAGTCTGCACATTAAAATATGGAGGTGCCTAAAGAAACAATTGGAAGTGCCTCTATAAACACTTGGAGGTGCGGGAAGAAGCAGTGATAAAGATGGGTTAAATTAGGGGACAACAAGGTAGCCAAGCATTGGTTAGGGCAAAATTCCTCTAATACGAAGAACGATATTAGATTGGTGGAGGATGATTAATTGAAGGAGGGAGAGCCACACAATAATTGTATCACTATGGTCGGTAACAACCTATACAAAAATCAAGGCAACCAATGGTGGCCAACAAGGAAGGTAATCACCCAACTTCAAGAAAACTAAGGAAAATCACATATAGAGAAGATGAACAAAATAGGGGATGGCTTTCAACTCATCAGCAAAGTACCTATGGACCTGAAGGAGTTCAGTGCAGGGTGATTACTATGGCAGGGAGAAACTAGTAAAGTGGCAATCAACATCACAATGGCCACTAAAACAGGCTAATGAGGAGTAGTGACATAAAGAAAACAAGGTCAATAACTCATAACCCGTCCATCTCCATATTTGATAGCCATACTTGAAATTGTAATATGCTCTATTAGATAAAGGAAGGTAGTACCAAAGTGATGAAATTGTGGGAGATAGTTTAGGAAATAAGGGCCACAAGTTTAGTTAGTGACGATACAATAATAAATAAATTTAAGGACATGGAGGAGAGAGACAAAAATATGAGTAAGTAGAGAAAGTGGCAAGGGGGATAATTGAAGCAATTCTAGCTTCAATTACATGCTTCAATGTGTTTCTTCTTAAAGGTTTGATCTTTTCAATGAAAATTGGAGTAGATGCAGCGGAAGAATTGATGTTTGTGGTGGATTGAAGTGTTTGAGATGGAATTTGGAGTGAATTAGGTGTAAGGTTAGGCCAACACATGTAGGAGGAAGTCTAGAAAAGGTCTTATGTAAGACTTATCTAGAGAGAACCTTAACAAGAGTAGAAGTGCTGAAAATATTTTGGTAGCAATTCAATATATTAATCAATGTTATTCTACAAGAGGAGAACACCTTTATTTAGAGGAAAAAAATTAAGACTAACCCTAGCTTCTATGACAAGATTCTTAAAAGCTCTCAAATTAGAGAATGACACATGTCAATCCATGAATGGAGAGGATCCTCTCCATTGGCAAGGTATGTGGCAAGGAGGACGGAAAGAATGTGTAGGTGCCACCTAAGCCCTATTTAAATTCCTATACTAACTTGGCCAAAAATACAAGGCCAAAAATCCTATTTTACTTGGCTCAAAATATAAGGTCCAAAACAAATTCTACACTACTTTACAAGTAGAGGTTTTATAATATTGAAGCTCCAAAGTCTCTAGAGTGATCTTCAATTTTGAACTTGATCCCAAAAATTTGTTTAGATGCCCAAACAAACCCAATTAAGCACAAACTCTTTATAAGCTCTTGATTAAGACTCTAGCTCAGTGACATCTTTATTCTTGTCTGCAGTCTTGGAAGCAAGATCAATGTGAACTCAGTTAGGAATAATCCCCAGAACCCAGAACAAAAAGTATTTGAATGCCCCAAGATCCCTAAGTATTCAGATATAAGATGATCTACTCAAAACCCTTGTCTTGCGAAAAAGAAACGCAACAAAGACCTTAAAGTATGAAAAATGCCACAAGGATGATTAGTCCTCGATAAATTGCAAGTCCAATGAAGAACTCAAGAGAGAAACTCTCACTTCTGAAATTTTCAGAATCAAATTCGTATTTCAAATTGAAAGTTGTTGTTTACATGTGTTTTCTGACTTAAGTAGATGTTTGTTAGTTTCTAAAAGGTAACTTAACTCTTCATTAGCCTAGAAGCCTCCAAAATGAATGCAACATCAACTTTTTGGCACTTATAGATGACTAGTTAATTACATTAAAATGGGAAAACGAAAAACACAATTTACTAAGCATGACTACTCTAAGCCCTATGGAAAATTAATCATAATTCATCAAAACAAAAATTTGAAATTCGTCCAAAATAATGGGTGACTCTTCAGAATTTAACCCTAGCCCAAAATATCCAATTTAAACTTAAATTAAATCTGGTGATGCATTATCTATGGGCCATTCACTTCAATTGACTTGTTTTTTGCCCAAATCTCCTTTGTTTAATTCCTTCATCAGTCCATATCAAATTCGGAATGTGATCAGGCTTAAATTCAATATTAGATTTGTTTGTGTAGTCAAAATGTCTTGAATCAGCCCAATCAATGCCTCTTTCAGTTTTTGGGCCCTTGACCTGGTGATTGGTGCACTTGGAATTTGCAAAGCGTCCTTTGGATTGTTTATTTGTGCAGGTGCTTGAGGTTGGTTAAACTTTAGCTCTTGGTTCTTATCATCCCCTCTCTCCTTAAAAGGATTCGACTTCGAATCTTCACGTGCCACATAAGGAGATAAATCAGCAACATTAAAAGTATCACTGACGCTATACTTACCTAGGAGGTCAACGTTGTAGGCATTGCCATTTATTCTTTGAATCACTTGAAATGGTCCATCTCCCCTAGGAGCCAATTTGGATTTTCTTTGGGTTGGAAATCTTTCTTTTCTCATGTGCACCCATACCCAATCTCCTGGTTCAAATATGACTCGTCGCCTTTCCTGCATTAAAACGACACCTATACTTATATCGGATGCATCACATTCTATTTCAAATGTTTTGTTAAAATCTAGAAGTGACAAAACAGGTGCAGAACACAATTTATTTTTAAGATCCTGAAATGCATTATTTTGTTCTTCTCCCCATTTAAACCCAATAGATTTCTTAATAATCTCAGTTAAAGGTGCAAATATAGTACTGAAGTCTTTCACAAATCATCTATAAAAACTTGCTAAGCCATGAAAGCTTCTTACCTCAGTAACTCTAGTTGGCGTTAGCCATTCTCTTATGGCTTTTACCTTTTCTTCATCCACCTTTATTGCTTAAGAACTCACAACATAGCCAAGGAAAACAATTTTACTCATGCATAAAGAACACTTTTTCAGATTTTCATACAAATTTTACTTTCTAAGGACATCATGAACATAATGCAAATGGTTAATGTGTTCATCAAGATTGTTGCTATAAATCAGAATATCATCAAAATATACAATAACAATTTTCCAAGAAATTCACGTAACACATGATTCATTAATCGCATAAAAGTACTTGGTGCATTAGTGAGTCCAAATGGCATGACTAACCCATATAGTCCATGTTTTGTTTGAATGTTGTTTTCCACTCATCACCTTCCCTCATTCTAATTTGATGGTATCCAGATTTCAAATCAATTTTTGAGAAAATAGAGGAACCGTGCAATTCAACAAGCATGTCATCTAACCTAGGAATAGGGTGACGATACTTTACCATACTTTTGTTTACAGCTCTGCAATCTCAACACATTTGCCATGTTCCATCCTTCTTTGGCACAAGTAGAACTGGAGCTGCACAAGGACTCAAGATCTCCCTCACATGTCCTTTGGCCAAAAGCTCTTTAACTTGCCTTTGTAATTCTTTGGTTTCTTCAGGATTGCACCTATAGGCTAGCCGGTTTGTAGTTGCACCAGGAATGAAATCTATTTGATGCTCAATTCCTCTAATGGGTGGCAATCCACTAGGGGTTTCTTTTGGAAACAAGTCTTCAAATTCTTGCAACAATGAACTAACAAAACTAGGAAGAGAGGGGTCAAGTGAATTAGAGGTCAAGCAAGCCTCCTTGTAGACAAATACAAGTATTGGCTGTTTGGTAAAATAGGCTACCCTCACTTCACTTGGCTTTGCATAAAAAATTTATGCTCTTTTAGCCTCTCCTCTTTCTTGTTTCTCTTTTACCTCACTCATTTTTTTCTGTTTTACTTTTCTCACTTTTCTGCTCACCTTCTTTTTTCTCTCTTTCTCTTTTCATATTCAACTAGTCTTCATACACTTGCTTAGGAGTAAGTGGTGCAAGGGTGATGGTTCTTTTATTTCTCACAAATGAGTATCTATTGGTGTAACCATCCTTTGTTGCCCTCCAATCAAACTCACATAGTCTCCCCAACAGTAAATGTCCAGCATGCATAGGAACAACATCACAAAGCACTTCATCACTATATTTGCTAATTGAAAACAAAACTAGAACTTGTTTCTTCACCCGAATTTCCCCACATTCATTCAGCCACTGCAATTTATAAGATTTGGGATGTTTAAGAGTTTGCAAGTTCAGCTTCTCAACCAAGGTTGTACTCGCAACATTTGTGCAGCTCCCTCCATTTATGATCATACTGCACACCTTATTGTTGATGAGGCAGTGAGTATGAAAAGTATTCTCCCTATGTTGTTCCATGTCATCTTCTTTAACTTGGGAATTTAGAACACGTCTAGTTACAAGTGCTTCTTCCTCAACTGCATATTCAACTTCATCATCACTTTCTTCAGTTTCAGCCATGGATTTATCACCCTCACTTTCACTTTCCACAATATTGTCACGCAGAACCATGACTCTCTTGTTTGGGCATTGTGATGATATGTGACCTGAACTAAGACATTTGAAACATTTTATATCTCTGTTTTAGAGGATTGAGTTTCAGCTTTACCTTTCCCTTTAAATCTTCTGCAATTTTGTTCTTGGCTACTTCCTTTGGAATACCCTTTTCCTCCTTCTTCCAGCTCGATGTAGATGAGCCAAAACCAGTGTTGTACTTAGAAATTCCCTTTTGCTTAAGTTGCCTTTCCACCTTAATGACCATATGCACCATGTCTTCTAATTCTAGATAGTGCTGAAACTCCACTACATGTGTAATTTCTTTGTTCAGCCCATTGAAAAATCGCGCCATGGTTGCTTCTCTATCTTCATGCACATCAGCTCTCACCATTGCCATCTCCATCTCCTTATAATAGTCATCAACACATTTAGAGCCTTGCATAAGTCTCTGCAATTTTTCGTAGAGGTCTATATAGTAATGGCTAAGAACAAACCTCTTTCTCATTAAAGCCTCCATTTCTCTCCATGTTTGTACTGGTCTCTCTCCATCTCTCTTCCTACTCAACACCAATTTATCCCACTACACTATGGCATAATCACTGAACTCTATCACATCCAACTTCACCTTTTTTTGCATATGAATAATTATGGCAGTCAAAGAGGAACTCCATTTTCTTCTCCCACTCCAAATATATTTCAGGATCATTCCTCCCTTGAAAGGAAGTTATTTTAATTTTGATGTTATTAAGGCTTCCATCTCTGCGATCAAATCTCCTATGATTTCTCTCATGTCTATCTCCTCTATGCCTGTTTCTATCCATAAAAAAATCATATTCCTCCTCTGTCTCCCCTTTATTTTCTCTACCAAAGTCATCATCATCTTCACTCCCTCCATGGTTTCTCCTATTTCGCCTTGAACTATTCCGATCGTCAGATCGATCATTTTGTAGATTGGCTAATTTCTCATCTTGCTTATCCATTCTATCCCTCATATCTCCCAATACCATATTTAATTTCTCAAATTGTTGCTGCATTACTTTAAGAGTAAAATCAAGGTTTGACGAGCCTCCAGAATTTCCCTCTCTGTTTGTCATTTGTAGAACCTGAAATAAAAACGTTAGTGATAAAAAAAATATTCCTCATTGTTTCTCACATGTTTACAATCAAGGATGACGCTCTACACTCCTGTTTGCTCTCTATTTTTAGCTTTTTTCTTTTCCAAAAAAAATTTCAGAACACTCTTTTTTTTTTCAGCCCTCTCTATAAGCTCTTAAAAGGTCTTACAACTCAATCCAGGCAAATACCAAGCAGAATGATGCAATACTTTTTGGAACAAGGGTCTTAACTTCAAAATATATAAATATTCTTCATGAATACAAAATATTTTTTTTTCTAAAACAGACATGCAAAATGTTATAATACTTCTTTTTTTTTGCTTTTTTTTTGTATGCTGTTTTTTTTTTTTTTTTTTTTTTTCAGAAATGAATTGAACAAATGGATACAAAGATTTCAGAACAAGATAACTAGTAAAACAGTAGAAGATATAATCTAACTGCTAGGAACGAAGCTCTGAATACCAAATGATGTGAACCCGATTAGGAATAATCCCCAGGACCCTTCATTTAATTCCTTTACCAGTCCATATCAAATTCAGAATGTTATCAGGCTTAAATTCAATCTTAGACTTTGTTTGTGTAGTCAAAATGTCTTGAATCAGCCCAATCAATGCCTCTTTTAGTTTTTGGGCCCCTGACCTGGTGATTGGTGCACTTGGAATTTGCAAAGTATCCTTTGTATTGTTTATTTGTGTAGGTGATTGAGGTTGGTTAAACTTCAGCTCTTGGTTCTTATCAAAGATTGCATCAACAACATAATAGATTATCATAATTAACATCAATATTAGGAGGCTAGGGGGAATGGGAAATATATTAAGGACTTAATTAAATGGAAAGAACAAGTATAATTTGTATACAGAAAACAAAATTAGAAATAGTGTAGAGTGACAAGTGTTATAATTTGTGGAGATAACAACATTGGGAGCCTAATTTTTTAGGACATTGGATATTTAGCAAGCTTAATCAGGATTTAAATATATGGTTCAAAGAGAGTGGGAGTCTTACTAGGTGAGAGGAAATAGTGCGAAAAATTTAAAGTTAAGTATAAAAGGTTAAAAAAAAGGCATGTATACATGTAAAGAAATAAGAAATGAAGGAAGTAGGGGAGTTAAACAAAAAACTTGATGACAATAATTTAAATGAGGAGATGAGGAAAAATTTTATCTAACTAATATATACATTAAAAGAATTATGGTAGAAGGAACAATGAATTTTAAAACAAAAATCAAGGGTTGTATAGTTAAAGGAGCGAGATACAAATTTAGAGTACTTTCATTATAAGATCAAATGGAAAAGGACATGCAATGAAATTAAAGGAGTAAAAGTAAATGGTGAATGGTAAGCCACAAGGTGTAAAATAGGAAGTGAAACAATATTTTGAAATACATTCTTAGTTGAACCATGTCAAGGGCTGAAACTAGATGGAATCTAATTCCCTACTTTATTTGAAGAAGACAATGGACAATAGAGAAAAGAATTTGAGGAGGAAGAAATAAAAGAGATTGTCAACCAGTGTGGAAGCACAAAAAGCTCAATGTCCAGTGTGGAAGCACAAAAAGCTCAATGTCAGATGGATACAACTTCCATTACATAAATAGTAATTAGAAACCTCTAATTTTAACTCGAGGGACATACTACGACGGTTTGGGAGCTCCCAACCGACATAGTATCTAACCAAATTTTATCAAATTTTCTCAAAAATTGACTTACGCGCCACGAGGAGGATATTACGTCAGTTGAAAAGTCTCAATCGATGTAATATGGGCTATAGAATACGTCAATTTTTCGTCCTAAATTTTTGAAACCTTAAATCTATGATAAATCTATACAATATAAGAACTCTACCATCAAATATACATTAAATCAAGTTGGTGATAAAAAATTTGTGTCAAAAATAAATTGTTAACCTCTTGCAAAGAGAACAGGCAAGGGGTGTCGAACCAAGCATTCACCCGAGACAACCACGGAGCTTGCTCACGCCAAACGAACGTGGAAGAAGCTGAAAATGGAGCCAAACGAACCCTACCAAAACCAATGAACAAAAAACATGCAAATGAAAACTAGTGAGAAGAGAAAGCGGCATTGCGCGAAATGCAAATGAAAACTAGTGAGAAGAAAAAGTGGCACCACATGAAACAAACCCCACAACGCAAACCAGTAGAAGGCAGCGAGGCTAAGAGAAGGAAGCGAGAAAAGGAGAAGGCAGCGAGATTGAGGAGAAGGCAGCGAGGCTGAAGAGAAGGCAACCAGGGTGAGGGTCAGTGAAGGAGAAGAAAATGTAAGAGAAAATTGTTACCCAAGAGTTAATATCTCTCTTGAAATCCCTAATTTTAACTCAAGGGACATCTACGTCGGTTGGGAGCTCCCAACTGACGTAGTATCTGACTAAATTTTACCAAATTTTCTCCAAAATTCACTTGTGCGCCACGAGGAGGATATTATGTTAGTTGAAAAGTCCCAACCAACGTAATATGGGCTACAGACTATATCAGTTGGCACCTCCCAACTGACGTAGTATCTTTAGCATCATTACAAACTTTTCAAATTTTGAATTTTTATTTTTTTCAGTCTTTTCTATGTCGGTTATGAGTGACAACTGACGTAGAATATGGTGTATTATGCCGGGTTTGAGTTAACCGACGTAATATCTATTCAAATATTTACAAAATTGTCACTGCGTTTTTGTTTACATCGGTTCCGTTTTAACCGACGTATTATCCTCACGTAGAATGCGTTTTTTGTATTAGTGAAATATGCTAAAATTAGTTCTTCCAAATATAATAAATAGTAGCCAATCAATATATAAGTGGCCAAATATTACTAGATAGTATCTTAGTAGCCAATTATGTGGTTGATGATATTAAGAGGAGGAGGAAGAGTTGGTAATTGTAAAGGTAAACTACAAAAAAAGTCTAGTTGATGATATTAAGAGGAGGAAGAAGAGTGGGGTAATTGTAAAGGTAAACCACAGAAAAAGTCTATGATTAAGTGGATTGAAACTTTCTTTACTATATGATGGTTAGGCTACTTGAAAAATAAATGAATAAAATGGATAAAATCATGCTTGAAATTATCTACAATTTTAATTCTGGTGGATGGATGGTAAGATGAATTTAAATCAAAGAACAAGGTTATCATACAATTTTAATTCTGGTGGATGGTAACCTACAGATGAATTTAAATCAAAGAACAAGGTTATCAAATGACACTATTTTTATTTCTAATGGTAGTAGAAGGACTAACTAGAATGATGAAGCAAGCAATAAAGAAAAATATTTATTAAGATATAAAAGTAGAAATGAATGGGCAGAGGTTAGTTATTAAAGTTTGCGGATGATATTTTATTCCTTCGTGAAGCTAAGTACCAAAACATTAGGATAAAACGCATTATGCAATATTTGAAATTAGTATATGATCTTAGGGTCAATTTTCACGATGTTTGAATAATAAAAGAAACATCATATCGAGATATTTATGAGTAGCAAATATGTAATGCCTATGAACTACAGAAATAATATTATTTTCAGAGAAGGCAAGGTAGATGCTGAAAACTTTTTGCTCATAAAATAGAATTTGGATGACCTTAAAAATAAAAGAGCTAATTTCTCTTACTCGAATTCTGTCTTGATTCAATTAATTGTATAAATGTTGAAAGATAGACTAGTATACATATTCGAGGGTACATTCAGAATTTAGAGGGGTGCTCTAAAGGCAACATATTTCCTATATAAAAATTTAGAGTTTATTCTGTTATGTTTCCTCCCTCACATAGTATGCATGCTTTTATCTTACAAGATCAGGTGAGTTGAAAGAGCCTCTCAATCTCACTACTAGGTTTTTTCGCTACATGGGACCACGAACACTCTGCTTCAGTGTTGAAACGAAGTGGTCTTCTTTTGCTTAAAATTCCAAAAAAATCTGCTCGGGTCTACATTTGTCTATATAAGGGATTAACGTTCAACTATATCAGATTTTATACCTGGACAACATACTTTTTGGACCACCAATAACAACATTTAGATTCCCGGACTAATGCTGGCATAGATGGTAACAATGCTTTTATGCTGCTGAATAAAGTTGGTGAATAACATCAATGCTTTTATTGTATGCTTGGCTTCTGGTACTTCTTAGCAACCTTAAGCATGAGTGGATGCCAACTGGCTTAGTTTTCTCGAAGAGCTTTGTATTAAACTGTTTTCTTTTTGGCTATAATTACTTTCTGGTTTTTACACAGCCTTTCTGAGTTGTACAAGGATTAAATTACCCAAGTATTTCTTATATTCAGTTAATTATTTGTTGCAAATAAAATAAACTACAAAGATGAATACAAATAACTGGTTTAGATAGTAAAGGCAAGAATTATTAAAAATTAAGAAAAATTTAAATGATTTTGGAAACCAGAATACCCATTAATACTAACATGAGATGATGTTAAACTACTTACGTATTTTTTCGTACGTTATGCTGTCATCGGTTGTAAATGAAAAATCATATAATATAGAAGAAGTCGATTCTTATAATGTATTTGAACGTATCATTCAGAGATAGACCGGATCAAAAGAACAATCTTTTTCAAAAAAATATATGATTAACATTGCAAAAAAGAATCCTAAGTTTTGGGTGGAAAAGATTGGCCCAGATTACTTCACATGATTCTTGCTAGTTCCACTATTCAACTGTTTTTATCAAGTTTCCCTCTTGCAGACTTGTTTAGGAAACTAATGTGCATTAACCAATTTCATTGTCAACAACAATTTCCTACGTTTATTGATTTTACGTATATTTTCCTTTTATTTTAAATCTAAGTCAACATTCTGAAGATAAACAATACTTTAGACTACAATAGTGTAACAATTCAAAACACACAATAATTGTTAATGGACGATAAATAACTGAAAATCAAGATAAGACCACTAACATAAACTAATCATATAAACCTGATGCGTGCTTGAAACTACCAATTTAAAATATCCATCGAGATATAAGAATTCGTCAGTGTAACGTAAGTTCGAAGTATGCATTGCGTGCAAACTAATAAATTTTATCAACGTAATCGTCATTTCTTTTATTCATTGACCTTTTTATATTAATATTATCAAAATTGTTATGTTTAGCTATTATAAAATGTTTATAATGGTAGGAGATTTAGTGACTATCACTATTAAATAATTACAATACTATTGAACAAACTTATTTTCAAAAGATATGGATACAAGGTTTCTAGAAAAAAACTAATACCCGTATTCTGTGATTTTATCTTTATGACATGATCAAATTGTTAGAAAGAAAGAAATATTAATTATTTGATTTTGTCTTTATGACAAGAATCATATTATCATCAATTCTGTTTATTTTGTGTTTTATGACAGTATCAGGTTGTAATACTTTTTTTTTCTTTAGTTATATCTAGAATGGGTACATTATTTGTATATATTCAACTCTTTGTTTTTTATCAATACATAGAAAAATAGAGAAAATATTTTCATTCTCATATTCTTTATTCGTTTTTGTTCATCTCTTTATTTTCATAATATGGTATTAGAGCTCTAATTTGAGAGCTCCGGTTGCTACGTTTATCATGGCCAAAATGGTTGATCCTTCACAAGATTTTAGTTCTCCTTATCATGTTAGTTCCCATCAACATATGATTTGTTCTCTCGATACTCAAGAAGAGAGACCAATTTTTGGTGATCAGTCAAAGGCAATGATTGATACTAACAAAAATAGTTATGGAAGACGATATACTTCTAAAGTCTACAGTCATTGTGGAAAGACAGGACATGTGATTGATACATGTTATAGAAAACATGGTTTTCTACCTCAATTCAAGTTTAAAAATCATAAAGCAGAATGTAATAATAACTAGCAGAATCATGAAGGTTCAAGGTTAGAGGTACATTCTCAGCGAATTGGTTTTACTCCTGAGCAATATCAAACATTGTAGCTCTTTTACAATAGTTTAAATTCAGTGGCAATGCCTCTAATCAAATCTCTATCATTCCTTCCAACACAACAACACACACTGGTAATAAATTTCTCTCTTCCTTTAGTTCTTGGATTCTTGATAGTGGTGTTACTGATCATATCTTTTCATCCTTGACTCATTTCACTTCATATCATCAAATTAATCCTATCTTTGTCAAGTTAATGAAAATCAAGCCATTGCAAATTATTCTGAAAGTGTTTTTATCAATCAAGATCATGTCCTAGATAATGTTTTGTATATTCCTAACTTCACTTGTAATCTTCTTTCAATGGCAAAGTTAATTGATAATTTGTCTTGTATGATTATTTTTTATTCTAGTGGTTGTCACATTAAGGACAAAAAAACCTTGAAAGTAATTAGACTAGCTAAGAAGCAAGATAAACACTATATACTCAGGGTCCCTTCTTATCAAATCTTCACATATCATCGATACTGTCAATTTTACTGATAGTGATCTTGAAACCCTTTGGCATTTTCAGTTAGGCCATGTTTCAAACAAATCTTTAGATGTTATCAAAAATAAATTTTCTTTTCTTAAGTATAACAAATATTTTATTTGTGATATTTGTCATTTTGCAAAGCAAAAAAGATTTCTCTTTGCTCTTAGTGCATCTAAATCTAAAAAATGTTTTGATTTGATTCATGTTGATGTGTGGGGACCATACTCATTATCATCAATTCATGGTCATAAATATTTCTTGACCATATTTGATGATTATTCAAGGTACACATGGGTTTTTCCTTTAAAACAAAAATCTGAAGATGTTAAGATTTTGGAAAATTTTGTTATTTTTATTCAAACACAATTTGAGGCAGCAATAAAAATAATAAGAAGTGATAATGAGAATGAATTTTTCATGACTAATTTTTTTATCAACAAAGGAATAATACATCAAACTTCCTATGTCAATACTCCACAACAAAATAGTATAGTTGAAAGGAATCATGGTTATTTATTAAATGTAGCAAGAGCTCTCATGATACAATCTCATTTACCCAAAATCTATTGGTTATATTCTATGATATATGTTGCGCATATTACAAACATGCTTCCCACACCTATTTTAATTGATTTTTTCATTAAAGTCATTTAGCATCATTAGCTTGACCGATTCTAATGCGTTTGTATTCAAAAAATTATTTTGAAGTAAGCTAACTCGACACTAAAGAAGATCTATGTTGACATTAGTTGAAATTACATTGGTCTGACTAACACTAAATAAAAATAATTTCATAAAAAAAATATTCTCGTAGGGAGTTTCGCTTTTCCTTTCATTGTATAATTTATTTTTCATTTGTACTTGATCTTCCAACACTTGAGTAGGTGTCAAAGGCTGAAGTACAAACTTCTTGTTGTTATGAGTAAAGGTGATTTCGTTGGTGAGACCATAGTGAATAGTTTGTTTATCAAATTGCCATGGTCTTCCTAATAAAACATAACAAGCTTCCATGGGTACTACATCACATAAAACATTATCAACATAGTTCCTCACGGAAAACTTGACCTTTACTTGATTTTTAACATTAATATCCCCCATCATTAATCCAATGTAATTTATAAGGTTTAGGGTGGGGCAATAATTCAAGTTTTAATTTATCAACCATTTTAGCACTATAACAATTACAACACGACCCGTTGTAAATGATGAGAGAACATACATTTTCAGAAATTTTACATCTTGTGTGGAAGATGTTCTCTCATTGTGACTCAGGTTGTGGACTAGGTTGGCTGTTAAGGGAGCGTCATCATCAATAATTCTCCCTCGTGAGCATAAGCATCCTCCCCTCTTTCATTATCCGACCCCTCACTAGTGTTTTCATCATTCTTTTCCTCCTCACTACTATATAGGTCTTGGCCTCTCATCAAAATGGTTCTCATAGATGGACATTGAGATTGTATATCACCCCGACCCAAGCATTTAAAACACTTAATATCACTAGTTCAGCCAAAGGGTGTGAATTCTTCTTTTCTTTGGGTATTTTCTTGAACAATGACTTTAGGAGGGTTCTCTCTTGGTTTTTCTTTCAAAAACTTTCCCTCCCTCTTATGTTTGGTCTTGGAGTAAGAGTTAGAATAAGAACTTCGATTTGTGCTTTTCCTCAAAACTTGTTGTTCCACTTTAATACAAATTTGCACTAAATCATGGAAATCCCTATAAGGGAGAAGGTCTACTCTATCTCTTACTAAGTTGCACTCAAGAATCTAGCCACAGTTACATTTTCTTCTTCCCTAATTCCCGCCCTCATTATGTACAACTCCATTTTCTGCATATATTCTTCAATACTCATGTTCTTTTGATTAAGTCTATGGAGCTTATCCATGAGTTCTCTATGATAGTAGGAGGGAATATGTCTTCTTTTAAGTGCACTTTTAAGATCATTCCAATACATGGTTGGTTCATGGTGAAGACGTCTATCCCTTACTAAGGCAGTCCACCAATGCAATGCATGTCCTTGAAAACTAAGAGTAGCTAGTGGAACTTTCTTTTCTTCACTCACTTCATAACACTCAAACAATTGTTCCACCTTCATTTCCCAATCTAAAAATGTATCTATGTCATTC
>Ga0209700_105122_pt1 | contig 22563 bp, 10 predicted proteins | sample SiratroredBW_FD_187528 | JGI IMG/M metagenome (GOLD analysis project Ga0209700, IMG submission 187528) | Root nodule microbial communities of legume samples collected from California, USA - Siratro red BW (SPAdes) (version 2) | ecosystem: Host-associated > Plants > Roots > Nodule | place: USA... | reverse complement strand
TTTATTTTTTTTTTTTAATTTTCTTTTTCATTATGCGTGGGTCAAGCCCACGCATCTTATAATTAATTAATTATTTAAATATTCATATGCGTGGGTTTCACCGCTGCATCATTTTATTTCGTTTTTTAATTTTTTTTCCGACTTTTGCGTGGGTTAAGCCCAAGCTATGTATATTTATTTAATTATAAATCTTTTTTTGTGCGTTGATCGTGCATGGGCTGGACCCACGTTTTGTTTTATTTTTTATTTTAAATTTTTTTGACAGATGGCGTGGGTTGTTTTATTTGAGCGTGGGTTTGGCCCAAGCTATTTTCGTGGGCTCCTGTTCCCACGCATGTTTCCTACAGCTAGCACTGTGTTTTCTTGTAGTGTTAATAGAAGAAATCACATTGATATGTTTTTAAAAAAATGTAATCAACAAAAATAGTGAAACAAAAACAAAAATAATCTAATAATAATAAAATAAATTAGTATACAAAATCTTTTACTAAAATTTCATCTATTATTTAAATAACTTATTTACCAAACACACTTAAAAATTGTTAAGAGTATTTATAATAAAAACGTCAAGAGTTCAAAATATAATATCATGATAACATATAAACTTTATGTGACAATATGTAATAATATTAAAGTTGTGAGTAACATTATCCTTTTATATGATAAAAATACCTGTCTCTAGATTTAAAAAACAATTTGAAAAATCCTAAACGAGATGTTTTAATTGGTAGTAAGATTCTAAGAAGCATTTTCATGTAACTATACGGTTTCGATCATTACCAACTAATCCCTTTCTTGACACCCAGCAATCCATTATTGCAATATAAAAAATCATGAACACAATGAAACCATAGCGATAGTGAAGTCGGTAATTAGATAAACTTGGAGGCACATTGGAGCCACATTTAAGGGCATATTTTATTTACACCAATGAGGTCTAATAAAGGCCATAGTTGCGACCAATAATAGTCTACAACGTCAATATTTTTGTTCTGCAATATAACTAATTATTCAAATCCGATGTCAAAAAATAAGTTGAAATAGCACAATTCATTGGGTCAAAGAAGATGATGTGTACTCCATGACAAAACCAACTAAGGGTAGATCTTCCATGTAAAGCCAATATTTTCCGGCACATTTCTTGGGTGACATCTGATTCTACCCCACCATAACAGGTCCAATTCATTTCTCACCCTCACTTTTATATAAAAGGTTTCAATGGGTGGTCGACATTGCATTAATGCAACCTTAGTGGATTCCTTTAAATATAATCATGATTCATTTCTTTCTTTCAATCTCAAAGATAGGTAAATAGTTGAAAGGGGTGGTATGCTTAAACTTAAACTTGTAAAGGCAAATAGGACAACGGAAGAACATATATATTTTTGTTTTTAAACGGTCTTACACTATAGCTAGGATTATCTTAAGGAGAGTCTCGTAATTATTGAACTAAAAGTGGGGCCATAAAAATTGTGACCTTACTTTGGAATGTTGTATAAAAGATTACAACACTGGAATTAAATAATCAAGGATTTAGAACTAGGACACGTGAATCCATGTGAAGATGGGTCCTCCAAGCAGCTACTATGCCTCTAGGATACCTTGAACGTTCTAGTTAAACATCTTTTAAAAGGTTTGATTAAAGAGAATAATATGATTTTAATACTCCTGTTAATATGTTTCACATACACCTCTTATGATTAACTAAAACCTATTGATATTAAATTTGACCATTTATTGTATTAACAAGTCTCATTCATAAAATTCATAAATTTTAATGAATTTTAACAAAGAATAAAAAACATATTAAGAAATGTGTTACTAACCTCTTCATTTATTAAATAATGTTTTGGTTATGTTTAATAAGATTTAGAAAATCTTAACCGGAAAGAGGAAACTTTGACGGACACTAGTTGTTTTGTAGTTTGAAGACAAAGAGTGGCTCATATGAACTTTTGCATAAGTAAGTACTTAGGAATGTGTCGGATCTAACTTATGAAAAATGTTTTATAAACTTAATATGGTGAAGGTATAGACAAGAAACCATCAACTACTATGCTGATTGCTGAACACGAGACGATGCAGTTTTGTAAATTAAACTTTAATTAGCCGAACAGGGTGTCATTTAAAGGTTCAAAGCTCACTTAATGGCCAAGATCAAATTTACGGTCATGAACTTCTCTAAACTATTATTAAAAGTGTCAGAAGATAACGGATTATAATTATTATTAATGAAAAAGTAACAGTTATATATATATATATATATATATATATATATATATATATATATATATATATATATATATATAATATTCATATTTCCCCTTTGATTTCTTAATTAATAGCCATACATGTTTTATAATTAAAGTATATATTTCATGATTTTAGAGAAGCCTGGTTACTAATTTCATTAGCATTTCTTGTTTTTGTTGGAAAATCATACTAATCATCTTTAACCAGATATCTTTCTAATTACATTTTTCTTTCTTCATTCAAAACTTAAATCAGATATTTTAATTGAAAAACTCAAGTATTTTCTCTAAAAGCCACATGCAACAGTTTGAGTTTTACATACAAGGGAATTTTGAATGTTACAGGTGATTGTTGGTTAGAACTAGAATGTTATTATCAAGGAGTTTTTTAGGGTTCTTTTTCTTCATCTTCTCCGAATCCTGATTCCGTAGACTATAAGGAAGTTTAAGGTAAATTTATCTTTATTTTAAATTCTAATTTAGGTTACAAATGGTTGATTTTTATTGCTATTTTAACTTCGTATTGGAGAATTGAGAAAATCTATTATTGTACTCAGTAATCTAAGTGTTAATGGATTTTTATTATTAATGAAAAGCTTATGATACAAATTATTGATGAATAGAGTAAATTGCAGTTTTGATTATGAGTTGATGAAAACTATTCTCATGCTAAGTGTTGGAATAAATTGGTAGTTTTACTGAATTAATTGAGTTTTGAGAAACGTTTGTTAAAAAAAGTATAAAAAAGAGTTTAGTGATCTAGTTTAATGTTAGATTGTCTTAATATATTTTGTTTTAAAATTCGTAAGGTTACATGGTTGATTTTACTCTTAACTTGAAAATTACGAACTATAAGGTATTAAGCACATATTTTTTCGCTCATCGATGAAATTGATTTTAAGTAGATGGGTTGGTTTAATTAGTCATCTATGTGTTTGTATTGAATAATTTTAAACTTTGTTTTGGACTATAAGAGGTATTTTGAATTTGTTCTTTTTGATATAAATGAAAACTGATATATACGAACTTCTATAACTTACTTGTTTAACTATGTTGGTCAACATTGTAAATTTTCTAGTTCTAATATTAAATATCTCCCTTAAGTAAGATGTAAGTTAGAAGTAAGACTCTTAATTTTAGAATTTCTCATTCAAATGATCAAGTATGTTTAAATATAGTTGAGTATTACTCAAGCTAGAAGTATATCTCTTGAGTGACCATTCATTGTTTGATGAGGTAATTGTTGTATACAAACTCTCTTTTATTACACAATAACAATATATTTTCTCGTTTTTATAACATTATTTACTTGTTTAAAATTTGTTCTTAAGACTTTAAGATCTTATATCTTTCTATGGTAATATTGTATTTCATGAAAACTTGTTATACCTGGGAATGAGTATGATATAGATATGTTTGAAACCTGAATGAAATTGTATTAAATATTAGTTTGTGTGAGAGGTAGTAATAGAAAAGGTAATCAAATTAGCATGAGTAGTGTATGTACTAATTTTCAAAATGTTTGAAATAAGATATCCATATTTTACTAATGACCTTAATCATATAGATGAAAATTTCAACTGCTGAAAAATCAATGGAGGTTCGTGTAAACTATTTTGAAGGAATGAGTGTGTGATGTGAGCTATCATTATGTATTTAGGTTACTATTTGGGATGGAATGGTGGAACAAGTTGATGCCAGGCGCACTTTGACCATATGTTATTTATTAGTCTCAGATGATAATAGTCAATACAAATTTTCAAAACTTGTCGAGTTTTGAAATTCTTTTATTTGATTTCTTGGTGACTTTGGTAAGACAAAGAAGAATATGTTTGATCGATCAATATGATAACGTGAAATAATGTCGTCCATACTAGTAGTTATTTAGCTTTTGATGTGATTCCTCACGCAAAATTTGCACAGAAACGTAAGATTAATTATATGATGTAAGATTAGCAAAATACGAAATATGAAGTTAAGAAAGATTGGACAAAATCTAGAAAAAAAAATAACAATACAAAAGAAATAAAGAACAAGGATCAGATTCAAGTAAAGGAAATGATGGACGCCACAAACGATTGACGTTTGATAAGCCGTTACGATTGCCACAAGAATTGGGGAATTCTTGATAAGATCAGATGATTCAAGGTAGAACCCTAGCAGAGAATATCTCACGCTTCTGTAAAGAAAGACAACCACAAATCCCTGTTTCATTCAGATCCAAATGATTTATACAATATGTTCTCATGTACTAAAATCATATAAAAGATAAATAAATTATCAACATTACAGACCTAGATAAAATGTGGTTAATAGAAACCTAAAGAAGTGAAAGATGTTGGTCTGAAAATCAGTTCTAGACATTTTATGATCACTATTATTATTTATTTATCTTTTTACCTATTGGCCTTTAATTATTAGGACATTTTGAATTATGATGGCCTCTAAGTCTTTCTCTTGAGCTGCAACTTCAAAGATTGTTGCCACCACTTGTTGTAATGACTCTTCTACCTTCGTAGCCCTTGCTCTAGTTATAGGACCTCCCAATCCTTGCAAAGATTCTTCAATTGGAGTTTCAACTTGGACTTGGGCCTGGATGTCCTCATCATTCCCTCCTTCTTCGAAAGCCTTAAACTTCTAAGCTCATCGTCTGCATCATATAGAAAAAGATCAGACACATTAAAGATATTACTAACATTATACTTACCTGGCAAATCAATTTTATATGCATTATCATTGATTTTGGTCAACACTTGGAAAGGTCCATCTCCTCTTAGTATTAACTTAAATTTTCTCTGAGATGGAAATCTCTCCTTCCTGAAATGCACCTAAACCCAATCACCAGGTTCAAAAACTACCTTTCTCCTTCCTTTATTTGCATGCTTAGCATAACTTTCCACTTTCTTCTCAATTTGTGTTTTTACCTTCTCATGGATCTTCTTCACAAATTCAGCTTTTGTCTTGCTACCCTGATGCTTCAAAACAAAATCTTTAGGCAATGACAATAAATCAAGAGCAGTTAGAGTGTTAAATCCATAAACAATTTCAAACGGAGAAAATTGAGTAGTACTATGGACTGTCCTATTATATGCAAATTCAACATGAGGTAAACATTCTTCCCAAGACTTAATATTCTTTTCAATTACAGTCCTTAGAAGATAAGAAAGAGTTTTATTTACTACCTCAGTTTGCCCATCAGTCTGGGGATGGCAAGTAGTAGAAAACAAAAGTTTAATACCAATCTTACCCCATAAAGTCCTCCAAAAGTGGCTTAGGAACTTAGAGTCCCTATCACTCACAATACTCTTAGGTAATCCATGGAGTCTTACCACCTCTTCGAAGAACAAATCTGCCACATGACAAGCATCATCCACCTTTCTGCATGGTATGAAATGAGTCATCTTAGAAAACCTATCAACCACAACAAAAATGGAATCTTTGCCACTTTTAGATCGTGGAATACCTAAAACAAAATCCATGGAAAGGTCAGTTCAAGGGCAATTAGGAATAGATAGAGGAGTATACAAACCATGTGGCATGACCCTTGACTTTGATCTTTTACAAACGAGACACTTTTCACACCACTTATGCACATCATGTTTCACGTGTGGCCAATAAAAATGCTCATGCAATGTGTCTAAGGTCTTTTGAACCCCAAAATGACCCATTAAGCCCCCCTCATATGCCTCTTGAACAAGTAAGTCTCTAATAGAACTTTTAGGCACACAAAGTCTTTTGTCCTTTAGCAAATACCCATCATGTCTAAAAAAATCATTTTGGAAAGCAAGTGCACATGAGTGATAGATATGAGAAAAATCAGAATCATGTTCATACAACTCCTTAATATACTTAAAACCAATGAATTTAGTTTCCAAGGAAGTAAATAGGGCATACCTGCATGATAGTGCATCCGCTACCACATTAGACTTACCCTTCTTGTGGTTAATCACATATGGAAATTGCTCAAGGAACTCAACCCATTTAGCATGTCTCTTATTCAACTTGCCTTGTCCCTTTAAATACTTCAAGGACTTATGATCACTGTGAATCACAAACTCTTTGGGCAAAAGATAATACTGCCATGTTTGCAAAGCTCTTACAAGGGCATACAATTCCTTGTCATAAGTAGGATAATTAAGTGCAGCTCCACGTAATTTCTCACTAAAATAAGCAATTGGATGACCATCTTGCATTAAAATAGCACCAATGCCCACATTAGATGCATCACATTCTAATTCAAAAGATTTTGCAAAATTAGGCAATGCAAGTATGGGCGCATGAGTAAGCCTATCCTTAAGGGCAGCAAAGGATTGTTCTTGTTTTTGCCCTCACTTAAATCCAACATGTTTCTTAACTAGCTCATTAAGAGGTGCAACAATAGTACTAAAGTCCTTCACAAACCTCTTATAAAAACTAGCTAACCCATAGAAACTTCTCACATCACTTACACTCTTAGGAGTTGGCCATTCTTGGATTGCTTTTATTTTCTCTTTATCTACATGCACTCCACTAGAATTAACTACAAATCCCAAGAAGACCACATGATATTGACAAAAAGTGCATTTTTCTAAATTAGCATACAACTTTTCTTTCCTAAGAACATGCAAAACAATCAAATGTTCTAAATGCTCCTCTAAACACTTACTATACACAAGAATATCATCAAAATCAACTACCACAAATTTTCCTAAAAACCCTCTCAAAACATGGTTCATCAACCTCATGAAAGTACTAGGTGCATTGGTTAACCCAAAGGGAATCACCTTCCATTCATATAAATCATATTTTGTCTTGAAAGCTGCCTTCCACTCATCACCTTCTCTAATCCTAATTTGATTATATCCACTCTTCAAATCAATTTTAGAGAAGTAGCAAGATCCATACAACTCATTACGAAGATCATCTAACCTGGGAATGGGATGTCTATACTTGATGGTGATGTTGTTGATGGCTCTACAGTCAGAACACATCCTCCAAGTTCCATCCTTCTTAGGAACTAAAATCACTGGAACAACACATGGGCTCAAACTTTCTATGACCCATCCTTTGTGAATTAAGTCTTCCACTTGTTTTTGAATCTCCTTGGTCTCTTGTGGATTACTCCTATAGGCTGGCCTATTGGGTAATACAGCTTCAGAAACTGGATCAATGTGATGTTCAATCCCTCTCAAAGGTGGTAAACCGGGTGGCATTTCCTTGGGAAAGACATCTTCAAATTCCTGTAAAACAGAATCAACACCACTAAGAAGTTTGTTAGAAACATTAGAATTCAAATTGAGTTCTTTACAATAAAGCATGTAAAGCGACTGTCTTGTTAGCAAAGCTTTTTTTACTTCCCTCACTTTTACTAAAAAACTCTCTTTTCTCTCTTTCTTTTCACTTTTATTTTCTTTTTCTCTCAATTTTTTTTTCTCTTGCTCTCTTTTCTCTCTCAATTTGTTTTGATCCTCACACACCTCTCTAGGAGACAAAGTTACATGTGTAACTTTCCACTCATTATGCACAAAAGAATACTTGTTAGAGTATCCATCATGATTAGCCCTTTTGTCAAATTGCCAAGGCCTTTCAAGAAGCACATGACTTGCCTCCATTGGTACCACATCACATAAAACAAAATCATGATAGTTTCCAATAGAGAAACATATTTTCACTTGTATGTTCACACCTATCTCACCATCTTCACTAAGCCATTGAAGCTTATATGGTCGAGGATGAGGCTTGGTTTCCAAATTCAGTTTTGAAACTAATCTTGAACTAGCAACATTAGTGCAACTCCCTCCATCAATAATCAAGGAACAAACCTTATCTTGAATTAGACACCGCGTATGGAAGATGTTCTCTCTTTGACTTCTTTCATTCTCCTTTGAAAGGTTTCCCAATAACCTCCTCACCATAAATAAATCTCCTTCAACTGCAAATTCTTCATCATACTCTTCTTCACTTTCTGCAGCAGATTCTGAAGAGGATTCACTAACAATCTCTCCATCTTTAACCAACATATTCCTTTTAGTTGAACATTCAGAAGCTATGTGACCTCTCCCCTAACATTTGAAACATTTAATATCATTAGTTCTTGTTTTCTTTGGAGCCTCATTGGACTTATTTTGTATCCTTTGAGGGGTAGTAGCAGATGCATTGGATGAAGTAGCTCCCTTCTTCTTTGATTTGTCCTTCCAACCTTTTTGGTAAAAGTTAGAAGAACCTCTCTTCATAGTGCCTTTTCTCTTGAGTTGTTGCTCTACCTTGATAGCTTGATGCACTAATTCTTCCAACTCAACATAATTTTGCAACTCCACAACATCTCTAATGTGACTATTCAATCCATGTAGAAATCTAGCCATGGTTGCCTCCCTTTCTTCATTGATGTTGGCTCTAATCAAAGCCACCTCCATCTCCTTATGATATTCATCTACACTCTTACTACCTTGTGTAAGTCTTTGTAGCTTGTTATACAAGTCCCTATGAAAATGGGATGGGACAAACCTCCTTCTCATCAATCTCTTCATTTCCTCCCAAGTATTTACTAATGGATCTCCATATCTTGCCCTCTTTTTGCAATTGGTTCCACCAAATGAGAGCATAATTCAGTGAATTCCATGGCTGCCACCTTCAACTTCTTTTCTTCTGTATAGTTGTGGCATGTAAATAATTGCGCAATCTTCATTTCCCACTCCAAATAGGCCTCGGTATCACTTTTTCCTTTAAATGAGGAAATTTGTATTTTGACTCGTTCAATTCTGTCCTCTTTATGTTCTTCCCATGGCCTCTTCTTCTCCTTCTATCTTGTGTTCTCCTATCTCCATTATTATCATCTCCATTATTATTCATTTGATTCTCTATTTGTTCAATTATTCCATAGAGTTCCTCATTGTTTTCTCTCATCATTCTTTGCAATTGTACAATCATAGCATCAAGTAACAATCTTTGAGCTCCCTCAAGTTGAGGATTACCTTCATCACCTGTTCTTGTCATACTTCAAGCAAAGAATCAAAATGTGAAGTAATAGAACCTCACCACTCTTCTCACGTGTTTACACTCAGAGATGTACTACTAATGTATAGTGCTCTCTATTATGGCTTTTTCTCTAATGTTCCACTCTTGCCTTTTACCACTCCTTCCCTAACTTAAAGTTCTTACTTGAATCAAACAATCTATAACCAAGAATTATTGTTAAGTGCAACAATCATAGGGCTTAAACAAAATTTAACAGTCAAAAACAGTAAGGAAGTAGTAAAGAACAATTTCACTACCAACAAACAAGCAAAACACACATTAAACAATGATTGGGGAAAACACTTGACACTTAGGAATTTTATCAAACAAGTGGGATGCACCTAAGTTTAGAATGCAGTTGCTGTACTTTTTTTTATTTTTTTACTTTTGCTGCAAAATTTTTTTTTACTTAGGACAGTAAAACATGAAATTGCAACAACTGAAAATGAAACTATACAAAAATTCCCAATAAAACGAGCACATATTTAACACTTAACAAAAACTTAGACCAAATCACATGGATTGAAAGGATTGAACAATGATGAACATGTGATGGACACTAAGAACAAAAACACAATACAGAACCAGAATTGAAGAAAAATTGACACTAGAAAATTGAAAGATGAATTATGACCATCCTTGCTCTGATTACCAAATGATGTGATTCCTCACGAAAAATTTTCACAGAAACGTAAGATTAATTCTGTGACGTAAGATTAGCAAAATACGAAATATGAAGTTAAGAAAGATTGGATAAATTTTGGAAAAAAATAACAATACAGAAGAAATAAAGAACAAGGATCAGATTCGAGTAAAGGAAATGATGGATGCCATAAACAATTGATGTTTGAGAAGCCCTTACGATCGCCACAAGAATTAGGGAATTCTTGATAAGATCAGATGATTCAGGGTAGAACCCTAACAGAGAATATCTCAAGCTTCTGTAAAGAAAGACAACCAAAAATCCCTCTTTCATTCAAATCCAAATGATTTATACAATTTGTTCTCAAGTACTAAAAGCATATAAAACATAAATAAATTATCAACATTACAAACCTAGATAAAATGTCTTTGTGGTTAATAGAGACCTAAATAAATTATGATGGCCTCTAAGTCTTTCTCTTGAGCTGCAGCTTCAAAGATTGTTACCACCACTTGTTGTAATGACTCTTATACCTTTGTAGACATTTTGAGATTTATAAGCAAAAACCATGCCAAATCAATACTTTTATTAAAGAAAATTTTATCTTAGTTAAAGTAAAAACAACATAGTATAAGACTCTTTTTTCTAAAATAGGTTTGAATTATAACTTATGTGAGCATCATTCTTGATGATTTCTTGTCACAAAGGTGGACTTTTTACATTGGTTGGCTGCATAAGTAATGTGATATGTATATCTTTTATATCAGTTGACAATCGATGTGAACACTCCCATGCTTTTTACATCAATGACACCTATATCGATCTTTCAACCAATATAAAACGTTCAAAATAACTAATTTATAAAGTGCCTATTATTGTAACGTTCCTTTTATTAACAATATTATGTGAAGTATCTTTTCATTACCTATTTGGAAGGGTGAAAATATTGTTATTTCAATGTGTCGATGACACCTCTATTTTTTGAGAACCAATAGTGAGAAATGTACTCAAAACTAAAAACACACTCAATAAAGGTCCATTTTGATAAAAGTAAGATGGTGAGGGTGTGTTTGCAAAAAAGAAGATTTCCAAAGGTGTTCAACTATGACAAATTGTAGAACTATGACAATGTTTGTAACATTTGGAAATAACAATTGGAGAAAACCAAAGAAAAGAGATTCCTTATACTTAAAAAACTTGTAAGTTAATTATTTCCTATGGAAATATAAACAATTATAATTTGGGGAACGACCGTGTTTGTTAAAATCTGTGTTTTCATGTTTGTAACTCTATTATTCATCTTTTTCTTTAAGTTCCCAAAAGGAGTAGAAATGGAGATTAGATGTATCTAAAGAAGTTTCTTATGAAGAAAAAGGGAGGAAGAGGAAGGTAGAAAAGTAACATGGATTAGTTGAGAGAATACATAGTTCAAATAAAGAGGTGGGTTATGAGTAAAAGACTATGATCTTATGGAAAATTGGAGAATGAGAGTCACAATGAAAAAAAAATAACCTGTGGAGTAAGGTTTTGCAGTTAAAGTATAGGTTTAGTGAGGGTGGTGAAGGGGAGGGTGCATTTTGAAAGGGATATATATGGTCCAGGGATTTAGGGAAGAAAACATGTCAAGGTCAAGTATGGAGTTGGTGGAGGTAAAAAACATAACTAGAACAGTAAGGGATGGTCAAGTACTGAAGTTATGGGAATATATAAGTGAGAGACTAATTCTTCAAATCTAAGTATAGTAGACTATACAACAACTCATTACAAAAAATTGACAATTAAACATATGAGAGACTGAGAAGCGAGTGTGAATAGAAGTTTCATTGGAGAAGGAATTAGTTTAAATAAGAAAAATAATTAGTTGAGCAATTCATGCAGAAAATATCAACAACAATACCACCAAAGGAGGGAGTAATAGGCAACTAGACTTGAAAGGGAGATAAATTTAAAGTATGTTTAGTAAGGTCTGCTTATTTATAACTACACCATCACTAGCAGATCCCTAACTTCAAATGTAACTTTCTTTGCTTAAAGGTTGATAAATGACAACTAAGGACAACTTGAAGAAGAGAAAAATAACACTAGATCTTTTAGAATTGAAATTGCTATTTTATAATTTATATAAGGAAACAACTTATCATCTCATGTGGATTCTTGCATACTGTTTAGAAATTGGTTTATTCATAGTTGGATATAGAGGGGGCAATAAACAATAACAACAAAATGCACTTCCGACAACATTTTCATATTCTATTCGGTAATTAGTGGAAATCATGAAAGTTTAAGTGGTTTCGAACTATCTAGTTAACTTTAACACACAAGAATAATGTTACCTTTAAAAGAGAAACTACAATTAGTGTTGCAACAAAAACTGTATAGTTAGAAGGTGAAAGCAAACTGTAAGGGAACCCCAAACGCCAAAATTGCACTTTGTTGATAAGAGTTGAGGTACACGAAGTTGAGTTCCATTCACTAGTCCTTGATATGTCCTGAAAGTATTTGTAGTACCAACCTAAGGTTCCTGTGGTTATGCAAATTTTTTATTTGTGTATACACTTAACATATGCTTTTGTAATCTCCTTTCCATTTTAGTGTCTTGAGATATCTGCAATTGTTGTATTCTCTTGTAAAGGAACTCGACACATATCTAACACATCTGTAGTATTAAGATAATAGAGAATACAATTAAGACCATTTGGATATGTAATCCTTATCACATTGATCACAAAATTATGTGTTATACTCTTCACAAAGACCTTATGTGACATAAAACTTCCAAGTTGAATTTTTGTTTTGTTATGCCTACTCTACCCACATCTATATATTGTACACCACATGACAACTATATTTAGATAAGCTACCTACCTTTATACTCTTTTAATTTATCTCATACTTCATTATGCAACATATATCCTCCTACCCCAAATCATCACAGTTGCAATGTACATGAGTAACATGTCCCTGTCTTCTCATATCCCTTTCTACATTATATCTTCCTATCCCAATATCACAGTAATTTGAATACCAACATTTAAACTAAATACTAATCTACTATAATATGTGACCCAACCTTTATAATTGTAATCTTGTCCCATAATCTAACCCTTTATCCCTACATCATTGTTTTGTAATCCTTAGTTTATTAGTCTTTTATATTGTTTTAAAGATTTTAAGCATGTTATAGGGCTAAGACATCAATATGAGTAGGTGAAGTGCACTTTTGGATAATTATTAGTTATCCAACTCCACCTTTTTAACTATGCCAAGGTAACTCTGTAGCATCTGCAATTACATTTCTAAAGGTAATGTTGTTTATGGTTCCAAATAACCTATACTACTGTCATCAACATAATCTTCCAAACATTACTTTAGTTATTCTTCAATTCTAGAAGATAAAATTAGTGAAAATGTTGTTTTGCCTTTAAGTGTTGCACATTACTTATCCATACCTATTTATTACATTGGTTCCAAACGTCTCATGATATGTAAAAAAAAAATAAGTGATTGATTTATCATTCAACTCACACATTACACATAAACTAGTTCTTATCCCTATCCCCTTATTACTTAGATTATCCTTTGTGGAAATTTTGTTTAACATAACTCTCCATACGAAGTGTTGGGCTAATGGAAAAGCCTTGACATTACATAATTTGTTGAATACCTCATATTTTCCTCTAATGATAGTATCATGCAAATTTTCATAAGCTAACCTAATATGATAACATTTTGAATGTTCATCCTTCATTCCTATACACCATCACTCTCCTTATTTAGAGATTTTCCTACAAGTTGTTCCATCAATATTGTCAAATAAGGCACTTTCCATTTAAGCCATCCCCTCATCCACCTAAATTCCATTCCCTAATGTCCTTATTCTAGCTTCATATATAACTCTCCAATTGTTCCTTGTTTATTGATGGAATTGGTATAATGTAACATTATGAAAATACGAACGTAATATATGATTATTTTTGTCATAATTTTTATTTTAAAAAATTATATATATATATATATATATATAATAAAATAATAATAATAACAACAACAACAACAACAATAATAATAATAATAATAACAAATAATGTGAATATTTAGATTAATTCGATTTTGGGTGTTTGGTTTGAATTTTAGGAAGTTGTTTCAGATTTGAGAGATGATCTTAGCAATTCAGTTTTGGGTGTTCGGTTTGAGTTTTGGGAGATGACATTAACAATTCAGTTTTCAGTGTTCTATTTGGATTTAAGGAAGTGAGACTTTGGGACATAACATTAACAATTCGGTTTTAGGCGTTTGGTTCAGATTTTAGGAAGTCGATTCGGATTTTGGAAGATGATCTTAACGATTCGGTTTTGAGTGTTCAGTTCGGATTTTAGGAAGTGGAATTTTGGGAGATAACATTAGCAATTTAGTTTTGGGTGTTCGGTTTGGATTTTTGGAGATAACATTAGCAATTCGGTTTTAGATATTTGGTTCGGATTTTAGGAAGTGAAGATTTGGGAGATAACATCAACAATTCAATTTTGGGTGTTCTGTTCGGATTTTAGGAAGTCGGTTTGGATTTTGGGAGATAACATTTGCAATTCAATTTTGGGTGTTCGGTTCAAATGTTAGGAAGTGAAATTTTGGAAGATAATATTAACAATTCAATTTTGGGTGTTCAGTTCAGATTTTAGGAAGTGAGATTTTGGGAAATAACATTAGCAATTCGGTTTTGGGTGTCTGGTTCGGATCTTAGGGAATCGATTCAAATTTTAGTAGATGACATTAGCAATTTGGTTTCGGGTGTTTGGTCCGTATTTTAGAAAGTCAATTTAAATTTTAGAAGATGATCTTAGCAATTTGGTTTTGGGTGTTCAATTTGAATTTTATAAAGTGAGATTTTGGGAGATCACATTATCAATTCGATTTTGGGTGTTTGGTTCGGATTTTAGGAAGTCGGATTTTAGGAAATAACATTAGCAATTCAGTTTTGAGTGTTCTTCAGATTTTAGGAAGTGAAATTTTGGAAGATGATATTAGCAATTTGATTATGGAAGTTCAATTCAGAATTTTGGAAATGATTTATGAGGTTGGAGACCAATTCTTATAACGTGGGTATCTTTCTAATCCAAATAATAGAATCTGAATACATAAGATATTTACCTATATAAACCAGTTGTAAGCTGGTCTTTATGTAACTGTAAATTATTTTAATAAATTAAGTCAAATCAAAGACGTAACTATAAAATAATAATACACTACAAAAAAAATAAAAATTACCGACAAGACAGATCCATCAAAAAATACCCAAAATTCGTTGATAAATTGATCCTATATAAATTTACCGACGAATTGCTGAGTCCGTCGGTAATTACCGACAGATTTTTGAATCCATCGATAATTACTAACAGATTTAAGGTAAATTCGTCGATAAATTTAGCAACGGATGATTTTACCACGGATAAAGTTTCGTCGAATAAAATTCTATTGGTAATTTAACTTTTTCTTGTAGTGATAACGATGATAATAATAATAGTAATAATAATAGTTTTTTCTTTACTATCCACATAACAATTTCAGTCAAACCTTCGATTGCAAGGAGGAACAAAAATGGATTTAAAGGGTCTCTCTATCTTAGATATTTTGAAGAACTGAACTCATTGGTTGGACTACCATTAACCAACATAAAAATTATTTACGAGTATAAACATTTCTTTACTCGATTAATCCATTTAGTGCAAAATCATAACCTTTCAATTATATACCATAAAAACTCCCACCTAATTGAGTTTCTCATGATTCACCTTAACTATAATACTTATTTCTCCTAATATTATCTATGGTTTAATTAAAAACTAGGACAGTTGAGCAACCCTCTACTCTTCAAGAATGCTTATTGCATTTGATTCTATAAGCTTATGTAATACACTCTTAAAGATATGGATTTGACTGTTATCTTGTACATACCACTAAAGAGAAATGTTTATATTGTTCTAAACTTTTATGATTATCACATTTGGGTATCACAGATATGGATGAGATGACAGCTTTTCGGTCATTTACCTATATTGTAAAACATGTTAGCTATCACCTTTGATAGTGCACTTGAACTTCTTAGTAAAAGTGAAATTGAATCCATCTGAGTTAGATTTTCTAAAATTTGCGCTAAAGTTTAAATTTCCAACTTGATATTAAACTATATCGTTTCCTTCAATCTATATTCGTATTAACTTCTTTCTTTAACGACCTCCAAATCTTCACATGATCATGTACCCTAATTTTGTGATTATATATATTTTTTTGCCTTTCTCCAAGTAGTAATTAGATGGAAAAACCTAATATTCATATCGCTTGAAGTTATCCTAGAATCTAGATCTTGTTCTCAATATGGACTCATGTCTTAGATTTATCGTTTTCAACTAGAATAACTAAACCTCTCTACCAAAACATGTAAATGGGGCACCTTTTTTGTTAACAAATTCCTCAAATCCATTATCAGTTTGCCACATGAGAGTTTTAAACTGGGTAGAAATTGAATAACCTACACAAAGTCTACGATTGTTCCGAGAGAATCAATCATGTAGAAGAAAAATAATGTCAGTAACGAAATAATTACAATCTTATACATACTCTATCATCCAATAAAAGAGAAACACCAAATATATACATTAATTAGTAATCCAAAGCTTATCAAATATGGAATAGAAGGTACGTTCCTAGAACAAATATACAAGCAGAGAAAAAAAAAATACAAAGCCATTGAAAATGCATACTTCAATTAAACATACTTTGACGAAAGTAATTAATGACGTTAATAGTTAAGCTGTGTGCACATAAGAAGCTATAAATCGTAAGCTATAAGATAGTAAAATAAATTTGTTTCCTAAACACTTTTAATTTGATTAAATTAATAAATTTATAGATTAACCAGACTATTATATGTTAACTTAATTAAAATATAATTGTGCAACACACTCTTTATCATTTCTCTTCTGCCCACGTTTTACATGAGTACAAGTTTAACAAGATTGTACTCATTTAAATTTCTCATCCTTTTTACCATGTATCGAAGCCTCAATCCATATTTCAAACCATTTTTTTAAAGTCAAAAGATGTAAAATCTGACATCATACACAATGTTTCTAATGAGATAAATTATTCCATAATTAGTGAAAATTAAACTTATTTGTAAAAATTTTCTTATATAACTTTTAAAAATTTTATTTTTAAATTTGTATTTAAATTAATTTTAACTAGTAAAAAGTATCAATTATTTTTCCTTTTATCTTTTTTTTCATAGGAGTCATTGTGAAGAAAACTTTTTTAGACATAATTTTTTAACTAACTACTCTTTGTCCACATTAGTTGATAGTGAAAATGCTTAATTATTGATTACTTTATAAGAAACACTTTTGATTTCTTTGTAAGATCACTGATATAATATGCCAAACCAAAACCAGGGTCAATATCCAACATGTTTCTATTTCACCCCTAAAATGTCTATCTTCCCATGTTTTTACGGGGTTTTCATATGAAGTAAAATGACCCTTAAACAACTAAAGGAGGCATGGACCAAGAAAGTACAGTTAGAATAATATTATCATATTAGCAACCAAGACAGTTTGAACCATATTTTAATTTCTAAATAATAGACTTTGCACTAGGCATATAAAGACAGCTCTCTATGTTTGGAAGAATAAAACAGTTTTTTCAATTATGTTAAAATATATTATTAGTACATTTATAGGGGAAAGAGTCACTCTTTCTGCAGTATCTTAATCGATCCATGGCATTCTGTCAAAATGAACTTTATGATGAGTGTCTTCATGGGACTCATCTTAAATCCTATAAACAGAAGGGTCTGGGACTTAATCAAATCAATGTAAAGAAGAGAGCCATACCCAAACTGAGACAGTGTCGTCTAGAATAAACACCAAATTGTGGAAGATATACCCCACAGTAAAGCTTATAGAACTTTAATTGTATGCGACACTGAGGTGCACAACCGACAAAGGAGAATGTTATACGCTTCAAAATTTCAAAAATGAAATTAAAAAGAGTATTAATCTAAGCATTTTCATAACATTTATAAGATTAATATTGTTGAGTTGATCTTTTTTCAACTCATATATATCAGTCTTTGTTGATCATGCCCTATTTATAACTTATTAGAAAGCTATCTTGGTGTTTCTGCATCTAATACAAAGAATTACAACATTGAATATATAATACACTGTGTTGAATCCAATCAAAGATGGAAAAAAAAAATGTTTTTAGTGGTGTAATTTTTTAAAACTTGTCCTAAGTATTTGTATTTTTAAATTATTTTTTCAAATTTTAGAAATATATTATTTTAATTTATATTTATATTTGAATTTAATATTTGATGATATTTTTTATTATTACAAAATTGATAAAAGGACTTTTTTTATTGTAATGTGATATTAATATGTTTTATATTTAAATCTAATATTTAGTGTCATTTTGTATTTTCCAAATTCATAAAAAAAAACAAATCTACATATTAATTCTTAAAAGTTTAAAAATTAATTAATTAAATTTTAAAATACCAGGAAGAAAACCAAGTTTAACAAAAAAATATACGAATCAAAATTAAGTTTAACAAAAACATAAGAAACTAGATGACATTTAAACAGTTAACAGGTTTTATCTATCAATCGATCAATCTATCTATATAATCCTTGCTTAAATTCATTTGAAGAAGGAACTAGAAGGCAGCATTTGCACGACTAGACAATAACTACCAAGGAGATCTGCGCATTAGCCCTATCCCCTGTGCATTCACACGAGCCAAATTCCAGATGCAAAAGTTCTAAGAGTACAAACCCTAACAGTGATTTCGTTTCTCACAATAAACGGCAATGGTGAAAGAAGTTGGACAATCATCAATCGCTGATGTATAGGACTTGGAAACACAATTCCATCTCTTCTTGATTAGGATGTTCTACCCTCCCTTCAGTACTCCAACTTCCTCATATTTTGAAACTGTAATCATTCTACTCTATCATATATTTATACCAAAGCCATGAAGTGCATCAATTATAAAATAAAAATGCAACCAGGGAAAGAAAAAGTACCAGACGGAGAAAAAAACTACTAAATTATTCATAAATATATTAAAAGACGCCCATGATCATCTTTTTTATTCAAAACACAGAAGCAAAAGAGAAAAAAGATGGTTCATAATCCATGTACATCGATAAAATAAGCATGCTTGCTTGGTAGCTAGCTAGCTTCCTCTCTCACTGTTCTTCAGAACTATATATAATTAGTACTCTAACCTTGCAACTCTTTTCCAATTCCTAGCCTTCAAAATACAGCACAAGATCAATACAATAAGGAGGTTAAATTTGATTATTATAGATGACTCGTCCATCTCTTCCTCTACCACTTCTTGCTATTCAGAAAGGTACCCGTCCATGAGCCCAAGCAAGGGTTTCATGCCCCACTTGCCCTCCTCCATTTGGTGGAAGATTATACAAAGGCAAAGATGATGGATCTGGAATCCCACCCTGCAACTGGACACCCCCACCGCTTCCAATTCCAAGTGGCGGCGGCGATCCTCCTCCTTGTAGTGCAGCGGCGGAACTAGGCCCCTCCTCATCTTCTTCAAGTGGGAGTCTCTCATATGTTGCATTAGCAAAAGTTGCAGCAATGACCATGACTGGTCCTGTTGCAACTAGAGGCCCAACCACACTCCCTCCCAGTACTTGGCCCTGTCCTCCAGCAAGATATACTGTGAGGCCCGTGGATCCTGGGGGAGCTGGACCAGGTAAGAAAGTCCCAGTGAGGGACAAAATCTCAAACCTCCCATGGAGTGCCACAACAGCTCCAGGAGCAGCAGGTTGTCTAAGAGTAACATTGGCCACGGAGCCACTGCCACTGAGCACACAAACCCCACGCTGACGCCTTCTTGCAAATTGGGCTACACTTTCTGCAACATCAGCTCCTCCAGTTATCTCCATCACATGGCTCCTCAGGGCGTTTGGGCTGTCCCTTGTTACGAAAATGGGTGGTTTTGGCTTGTTTTTGGATCCAGGAGGTCTTCCTCTTGGTCTGCGGCTTCCAACCTCAACTGCACCCTCTCTTGGTTCATCTCTATTGTCTTCGTCTTCTTCAATATTATGACCACCACTGGTTTCATTGATTGCTAGGTCTGTGTGGGATTTGCTTAGGCCAGGTGAATGGGTTCCTGGGTCAACCCCAGATAACCCCCCCTGACCTGTCCACCAAGGATTTGCCAGAGTTACTGCAAAGATTAAGTCAGGTTAAGGTAAAGAAAACTGTATAGCAGTTACTTCAAATCCAGAAAGCAATTAAGCTCAATTGTCTTTACCAGAAAACGCAAAATTGACCTGTGAGCTACCTTCTTCTTTTTTTTTTTTTTTTTCCAAAGGGTATGTAGCTGATTGGGGTTTTGGTTTTGTCTTCCTAGGTTTCCTTCACTTGTTGTAATTGCAAGAGAGCAAAAAATAAAATAAAATAAAGAAGAAACAAAGGGTTTGGCTAGTTCTTATCTCTCCAAAGACCTAAGATATGATGTTTGGTTGGTCCCATGAATGAGAGTGCAGAGAGAGGGCAAAGGAATGAGAGGTGAGGTGCTTAGAAGAGAGAATTAGATTCAGATACTCAACAAGAATCAAGTAAATCAAGAGATAGAAAGAAAAGGATTGAAGATCAGAAAATCAACAATTGTTCTCTCTCTTCTTCTTTTCCTTTAAATTTTTTGATTATTCTTTGGCTACTTATGAAGAAGTGATCTGAGTGGACATGAGATAGAACAGATGCTAAACCTTTCACAGAATCAAGCACAAAGAGTGCAAAGAGCAAATACGAGGGCAGAAACAGAGAAAGCATGGAGAGAGATAATTAAGAAAACCAAAGTAGGGGACAGTACTATCTAATAATAAGATATAGAAAGAGAAAGAACACAAAACTTAAACAATTACTATTTGACAAGAACAAAGGAGAAGAAATGTTTTTGATTTGTTCTCTTTCTTGGCGTGTGCTGTGCTGTCATTAGGGGAGCCAATATATTTTCTCTCTTACTTTATTATTATTTTCGTTTCAATTTTTTTTTTCCAATCCTTGCTTGTTGCTTCTGCTATTATATAATGGAAACGAACAATAAGCACTGCTTTTAGAGGGTCTTGGAAATTAGGGTTTTGTGGGGTCGCGTGCGTGTAGGCAGGTGCGAGCACGTCGTTTTCTCGGGCCCCGATACATGCCAACGTTACCATAATACAGAACGAGTCATGAGTGAGAGAAAGATAAGTACATGAAGAAGATGAAGAATAAGCTATATTGCTGAACCTTCCATCTACAACCCATTTTAACTACTCCAACTTTGGCACTTTGTCCAAGCCAAACAAATGTTACTACTGGCTGGTGGTGTTCTCTTTTATTTTGGCTAGCTCTTTACTTCCATCTCTACACTTATGTAGGTGTAACATTTTTTTTCATAAAATATTTATTTGCAGTCCTCTAAATTGTACTCACTTGATGTGTTTTTTTGTTTTTTCTTTTTACATTTTATAATGTCTTATCTCATAAGGAAGAGTTTCGAAAAGACTTATTTGATTTAATAAAAGTGGTTTATAACCTTCTTACAACTTTTTAAATTGTACCATTCAAGTTTCACAATCAATTAATTGAATAAGCTCTCATTGGACAAATCCATTATCATAGTGCATTAATTATTTATTTGTAAATGTGCACTTTTGGTGGATAATAGTGCCTACTCTGGAGGATTTGTCGGCTATAAAATATGTCGAGGTTTTTGAGTTTATGATACCAAGAACACTGAAAAGTAAATTACCATCAAAGAAGTCGGATAAGTAAGATTGAATGTTGTTGAGAGGATATAGAAGAAAACTTTTAAATTGTAAGATTGGGTGTCTCTCTCTTAAGCATCTTTGAGACAGCACATAGGTGCTAACTGCAAAGAAATATATACTTACTTGAAAGCCTGCTAGATTTGCTACACAAATTATCTTGAAAATTTTGATATTTGTCATTGGTTTTAGAAATGAATTATTAATTCTTATTTAATTTTTATCCTATTTAAATTTCGGTAAATTCAATCAAAATTATGGTTGTGGAAGTTAATGAAGAAAAATGATGTTCTTTAAAAACTTTATCAAGATATGTTGAATAATTTTGAGACCCTTAAATCCTAACAGTAAACAAAAGTTTAATAAATCTCCAACTTAATAAAATGGTAAGTATTTGATAGCTAAATATAGTGGCTATCTAGATTGTAATTCATTTGTGGGTTTGCAGAAAATAATAAGAATGAGAAGAAATTTAAACTAAGCGATAAGCAACTTCAAAAAAATGTATGCCCTTATATTATATTATATATATATATATATATATATTATTCATTGTGGACATAAAATTACTTATGTTTTTACTAAGTGATTTAAATACTAAATTCTAGTTATGTAATTTAAAATATGAAATAAATTATATTAAGAAAAGATATAGATGGTGGAGTAGGTCAATGACTACTGGACTTAGATGTTATAGAGTGAAGAGAACTTATTACTTTTAAAGAGGAATATTCACTCTTTCTAAATATATCTTTGATTAACTGTCCAAATACAATTAATTTGCATACTCAACTTGTGATCAGTAACTTGCAGGAAGTGTTTTTTTTTTTTTTTTTTT
>Ga0209700_105121_pt1 | contig 22564 bp, 15 predicted proteins | sample SiratroredBW_FD_187528 | JGI IMG/M metagenome (GOLD analysis project Ga0209700, IMG submission 187528) | Root nodule microbial communities of legume samples collected from California, USA - Siratro red BW (SPAdes) (version 2) | ecosystem: Host-associated > Plants > Roots > Nodule | place: USA... | reverse complement strand
AATATTATTTATTATTATATTAAATAATAAATTACTATATATATATATATATATTATAAATAGATTACGTAACTTAATCCATTATATATATATATTTATTTATATTTATTAATATATTATAATAATTATATATAATAAATTAATTTTATGAATTTTATTATTAAAATTATTATTTATAATTTTACTTTTATTTTTTAAAATATTTTTAGTATTTTATTTTACTAATTATTTTAATTTTATTTGTTATTTTATAAGAAAAAGTAACTTTCTGCCAAATCTTCTGGGATGAGCGAGGAAAGTTTGTGGTGATTTTTTTTTTTTTTTTTTTGTGAAATAATGTTTCGTTTTTTACGCTTTTCTCACATTTCGTTGCTCAACTTTTCCTCCGGAGATACAAACACATCCTTAGTAATGCAAGAGGCAACTAATTTCATTATTAGTTTAGGGTTACTTTATAATATATTTCGATAATTAAAGTACGTGATTAATAAACTAGTTAAAAATAATTTGCTTAATTCACTAGGATAACGTTACTTAAAAGAAAAATGCTTCTTTATTGTTATTAACTTATGCATGGCATAGATTAAACATTTGTTTTGAGTGTGTGAGGGTTTTTAAGGGCTTGTTGAATAGTTTATGATTAATATTTTAATGGAAAAGCTATGGTTATACATAAATTCTATTCTCCTATACACTTTATATTATTTAATGGAGAAGTTATGATTATCTTGTTTCTGATTTTTATTTTATTTAAGATGAATTAACTAAATCCAAAAAAGAAAAATTGAATGCAAATAAGTCAATTAGAAAGTATAAAGTTGTGTGAATATTATACAACATGTGTATGGAAATTAACATGGCTATCAATTGATTATGAAATTCAAATCGCGTGACATGCATAGTCAATACAATCTTCCAAGAAAGACAGTGGAAAAGGGAAATGACTATTGATTTCTGGCACAAGTAATCAAACTCTTCATTTCTCCTACCAGTCATTTATAGCGTTCTATAAAAATCTTGGTGGAGGGGTCAAGAAACAGCAACGTTGATTCAACATTAGTAACATCTTCGAAATATCATCAAAACATCGTCAATCGCCCCATTAGTTAGAGCATTTCTCCTACCATCCATTTATAATGCTCTATAAAAATCTTGATTTTACTCGGGGGAGAGGGGTCAAGAAACAACAACGTCGATTCAACATTAGATAACATCTTCAAAATATCGACAAAATATCTTCAATCGCCCCATTAGCTATAACAACCAACTAAAAGAAGTATTTTCAACATTATTCTATGACCTCATCCTGCTTGGTCATATAACTCTCTTCCTAGGCCATTATAGCTTAGTGCTTTTTCTCTGCTTCTATCAGTTGCCAATGTTTTTTCTTCACTTTCTCTTCCCATTCTATCATTATTTCTTTTATCTGCTGCTCCATACCATTAACTCTGACCTTGAGATTGCACAATCTTCTCAGTGCCTCCAACTTGTCTTTTTTTTATTTCTTCGTACAAGTTCTTCTACTGACGCTCTACAGATGAGGTCGCATTTCACTCTTGGATATGCATTGTCAATTCAGTGTGAGTTGTTGCCAAGTCGTGCTTGATTATGAAAGTGTAATCCCTTTCCACCCTTTGTTTTCTCACCATCTTTTCATATGCCTTCATCTTTTCTTCATAATCCCTCTTGAGGTTTACATAGTCATGGCGCGAGCTATGGAGGTCACTAACAACCTTGACATTCTTCTCCTTTAACCTTTCAATTTCTTCTTTCAATCTTTCACATCTTTTGATTCGATATCTGACATTTGTTCTTCATTTATTAGGCAAGGAGGGTCCATTTGAAAGGTAATTTGATCTTTTCGACTATTTTTGCAATCCATTAGCGATAAGGGATCTCTTTGTCCATAGTTCATGGTTTGGGGTCTCTTTCCATGCGAGCCATGTTCCCCAAGTCCTTCTGACTTGTTGCAAGACTTCACTAGCAAGTGAGGCAAGTGCTAAAGATTCTTTTATAGGATACCTAAATTGTCGTTGAGTCAGCGCTGGATTGTAATTGATACAACACTTGGTACCCATGAGCAACATGTTAGGGTATTTCCCCCAGTAGTGTATAATGTGACCTTTGTTGTCATGGAGGCTACCATTGAGCTTTGATTTCATTCAAACCTGCGAAGAGTTGTGCCCAATCTTTTTCCCCTTTCACCTCAGGTCCTTGTTGTATCACCACTTCAACTGGGCATTTGATATCAGTCACTCTTTCACATATACAAGATGCAAGCCAAACATAGAGCACAGGCAGGTAGCACAACATCTTCTTTTTTTCTCCTCTCATAGCATAAGTTGAGAGCTGCATAGATGTCGGCCAAAAACTATTTTGACCAGATTCTCATATCAGGCTTTACTCGCGACAAACACATCAATCACGACATAGTCAACAAAGCCTTTAATGTTAGGAAATAACATCACACCATACAGGGTTAAAGCCAAAACATCTGTGGACGTTTTCCAATTTTCCTTGTCAGCTAGCTGGTGTAAGTAAGACTACAAAAACCTGTGGAGGGAAACCTCTCACATCTCTCTTTTCCCATCAACCTGTTTTCCAATTCCTTTGGATGTATCTTCATAATCTTAGCTAACGTTGGAATAGAAGTGTGCTACTCGAGATGTTTATACAGGACTCTTCCTTTTAAGGGCATGTCTAGGATTTGCTAAAATTTTTTCACTGTTGGCATCAACTGAAAGTTCTAGAAGGTGATGACGGGGTCTAAACTTCTACTTCTAGCAATCTCAATAAATTTCCATACTTCTTTCTAAAAGTCCTTTGTGTTGAGCTTTCGTTCTAATTCTTTAAACTCAATCAAGTTGTTTCTTTTGTTGTATAATTTCCTTTTTAGAAACTCCGAATCAGTCTCTCTTTTTAATTCGGGCAAAAACTTCCTACACCCCATCAAATTTAACACGCACCTGTCACAAACAAGAAAATGCAGAAATACCCTCATCCTTAGCTTCTGGAATTTCTGGAACATAAATTTATATTTTGAAAAATACTTTATGGAAATATATTCTGAAAAGTTTTTTCCAAAATACAATTTTTTTCAAAAAAATGCTTTCCAAAACATTTCTTGAATATTTCCAGAATATTTTCTGAAACTTATTTTTGTCTGAAGAATATTTTTGAAATATTTCCGGAATATTTTCTGAAACTTAATTTTGTCTGAAGAATATTTTTGGAATTTTCAAATAGTGATGGGGTGGAGGTGAGAAGTGATGGGGTGCAGGAAGCTTTTGCCTTTCGACACGCTATGTTAACTTCCATTTCTTACGAGGATAAGGTAGAAACATGTTTGTTAGAATTAGAACATCGAAAAAAAAATATTAATCGGTTCTCTTTGCTCATGGCTTCATTTGCTGGTCACTAATACTGGGAGTGCGAAAGTTCCTTTAATTGCCCAGTTGAAGTCAGGATGGTATTTTTTGGATAATAAGTTGTTTAAAAAATTAGGCAATGATTATTTAAGTACAATATATTTACTATGAAATACATATGACAAAATTAGTGTTTTACGTATTTTTTTTGTACAAATTAAATTGTATAAAACATTACCTTCTTGCAGTAATTCAGAGATAAAAGGTAAAACATATTTAACATATTGTTACTGCTATAACCAATTTTTGAAAATAAATGAGTGAAATTACTAAGAGAATATATGTTGATATTAAAATAATAATAACAAATCGTTTTTATTTATTTTAACGGAAGATCAATGAAAATACTTATAAAAAAAATATATAGTACTCTAATATTGACTGGTACTTGTGGCTTTTTACTATGTGATCTATCATATTGGACACGTTCAAAATTATTCAATGAGTTTTACTTTTTAAAATTATTTGGAAGGGTGAGTTACTAGTTTTAGTACCCATACAAGCGAACGGGACGAGATTTAGAGAGAATTTATTGATGACAAAGAGAATAAATTCATACTAAGAGCTGTTCGATGACAAGATTTTTACGGCATATAAATAAAGTAGAATGCTAAATGTAATTTACAAGGCAAAAAGCAAGCAATCACATAGAATCACATTACATTTTAGATTTAAACTTCACTGTTGTCCGTCATTATTATATATATGAAAAGAATGGTATTCTACAAATATTAACGTCATACAAATTTTACTATCAGATAGCAGACAGAAATGACTTATACTCCTCAATAATTTTTCAGTTTAAAACATAGGAGGCAAAAGGGTCCTGTAGAGATATTTCTAATGCATAAAAAATCATAAATTTGAAGTACATAACAAGAACAGGCAATCACAATACAATCACAATACAACTATATATACCTTGAATCCTGATACCAAACCCCAGTACCGAATCATTTATTTTAAACCAAATAATAATGTCGAATTCACTGTTTCATTACCAGCATCTAAAGTCAAATTTGAAATCAGAATTCTCAGGTACAAAGATAATCAAACGAATATTACCAACAAGCTTTCCAACATAAACGAGATCACGATTTTAGCCAATAGCTTAATCAATATTCTAGATTCAAAAATATAATGTGCTCTAACTTCATATTTCATGGGATGCCAAAATAGTACTTGTGTTTTTCTCTTACCAGCAGCCCATACCCATAACTTTTGGGTCGGACAAGTTCCTAAAGCTTTGCCGTCAACCCACTCTGAATTGGCTTTGAAGAACCATTATCCTTAATGTCATTATCTTTAGAATCCATTTCACATGCATTAGGCGGGACATCTACTGCAGGGGAACAATTGAAGAATCCATGAGGCTGCACAAAAGAAGGGAGCTTTGTAGATCAGACAAATGAAAAACTTCCAGAAGCAATTAAATATGTAGCGTGAACAAATTAATGAGATCAACACACCCAAAAAAACATCATAGAAAATAAAAAACGCATTTATGGTCTTAAAAATCATTTGATTGAAAATATGAGGTTCACTGAGCATACAGAACAATAATACGAAATAAAAATTTACTGATATTCTAGTGCTGTTCAAAGTTCTTCGCATTCAAGCATTACCATTACAAAGTAAAAAAAAAAATCAGAACAGGATCAACAAACCACCATATAGAGTAACCTAAAATGATAGGCATACTGGAGTTCTCAATAAAAGACAATAAAAACAACCAAATGAATCAAGTAATTACCGTGAGCATAAAACCAATGTGCTCTACTGGCATGACAGGCCAATCTTCCAAACGAGGAACATGTGTGATTCCAAATACATACCTGAAGATAATAGTTAGTCTGAAGGGGAAAAAATTTGAAAACAAGTCGAGGGTGGAATGTTAAAGTAAATGGGAAAAAGAATATGAAGAAACCTATTTTTGACATTTTAATAAAACAATAAATAAAAAACTGAAGAGATTATTTCTTGATGCAGTTACACACTTCAATATACCACGTTTAATGATTTAACATTACAAATTTTGTTAAACTGAATACTTTCATGAAATCCAGTAGGAGTGTGTGGAAAAAGGGTGAAGGGTTACCATAGAACTATATTAGTTTCTTCCAAAGACCGGTTCTGCTTAACCCATGTAGCTAGTCCTTCACCAACACGCGGATTTTGATTTGGAAACTCTCCTCCAGGAAACATCTCATCACGTGAATATGTTGTTACCCAAAAATTATGCTTCAAGAAAGCAGCTCGTCTTAAAAACTTGGCTTCCGAGCCAGCCAACGGTAAGCAGTTTGAGCCAGGAACCAGTTTGTATCCTGTCAACTGGCCAGTTCTATTGCATGTTCTTGTATTCCTTACCTGAAGAATTATTAAAAAAAATATTAACAGGTCTCGATCAAAGAAGTAACTCAAAAAGTAAAAAACTGTTAGAACCATGTTTTAACATAATATACAAATCCCTGATTTTAAATGAAACTTGCACGCAAGATGCCAACCCACAACGAGTAAACATTTTCCTGGTGATAAAACCAAGTATAGAATTTTGAGCACTAGGTATTGTTTTCTTCCATAAGAAACCAATAAAAAAAATTTCAAAAAAAGACTTATATGATATGATTGTTTAGGCTATGTGTAACAACAACTTCTCATCATTGCAAATAAGTATTCAACAGTTTGACAAAATGCAAAATTACCAATGTGGAGCAATCAAATTCCAGAAGAAACCGGTCAAATTAACAACAGTTTAACAGCGATAGTCGGAAGTTGGCTATAAAACCCACAGAAGACTTACAATCCAATGTCGGGCAGTCAAAGAATTGCAATCACGCATGGCTTCCAATTCAGATCTGAGCAAAGTCTCTTCAGCATAAAAAGCATTGTTATGAACATTATTCTCACCTGGTTCCTCAACTTTCATATTGACCTCCACAACCTACCAAACATATTGTTAGAGTAAGAGTGTGCTCTTAGAAAAGAATTATGATACATGGTTTATTGGAGAAAGAGAAAGCTGTTCACAAGTAAAATTGCAAGCAAATCATGAAAGTATCCATTATTTCAGCGTTAAAATAACAGTAAAATTGGCTTCTGAATACCTAAGGAAATAACGAGGGATGGCACAAACTTGCAATTTCTAGCGGGTGGGATGAAACAAAAAGTTAGGAAGTTTTTACAAATCACGATGAAAAAGAGGTGCACTTAATTTGAGTTTTGTTTACAAATGTCGACGAGTTGACTGTAAAATTATAATCAATAATGTTTTAAGATGAAACATTATGTGAGATCTAAATATGCTTTAAATATCTCTAAATATTTCTGCAGCAGGAAAATTCACGGAGACCAGGACTGTCGAAATGACCACTTTATCTATGTTTTAATAAAAATAGTATGCAATGAACACTATTTGATTCATCTACCATTTAACAAGTACTAAAGGATAAAATAGAAGTTAATTCATTATAAATTAATTTTTATTAATAGAGACAGAAAATGATAAAGCATAAACAAGTTAGGTGTGTTCATGGTGCGGTTTGGTTCAGTTTTTGCTTAAAAATACATCAAAATCAAATATAATGCAGATCAATTTGAACATAAGAGGATCCAAACCAAAGGTTTGGTTTATATCGATTTTGTGGTTTGGTTTGGTTTATATCAATTTTGTGATTTTATTGTATAATTTTTATTAGTATATGTATAGAGTCTTATCTTTTTGACACCACGGCTTAATATTATATCATGATAATAGTTTTATTGGTTATTCTACTGTAATTAAATATTTATTTTTTTCAGTACCATATATAGTATTAAATAATTAGTTTACACATAGCAGTAGCTTTTTTATTGACAAAGGAACTAGAATAAAATAAATATAAAGACACAAGGAGTATCTATGGTTTTACAACAAAGAAAAAACAAAAAATATAAATGTGCTTATGTTGTATTAATATATTATGGCATAAGTACCAGCTAATCTCAAAGACCTACCTCTTATAAACCTAATATACCCCCTGCACACACCTATACAATATAGTACGAAGTTCAAAACATAAACATAAAAATCAGTCCCTCTATATGTTTCCTTCCAATAATTTCTTATATTGTTCTAGCACTTTTCTCTCCCAAGGCTGACAATATAACATTTGCATCAGTACGACAATTCTTCCTCCACCTTATTCATATGTTAAACATATTGTATTACTCCTCCATCATATATTTATAAGCATGAACCAAGTTCGGCACATCAGGTTTTCTCATGACATACTATTGTGGGTCACATTAATTGTCCGGTGACGGAGGCCAGGTGAACCAAGTCACTGTCTACTCGTGACACTTAGGCTGGTTACATTCTTAAGTAGAAAGAATTGCGTCCTAACTTATTATCCAATAATTGGTATCAGAGCGAAGGTCACGAGTTTGATTCCCAGAGAGTCAATTGTTAAGGAAGAAATTATTGCAAATAGTCTGGTGGCATAGGTCAGATGGGCCTAGTCACAATCGAAGAGTTCGATTCCTAGTGGGAGAATTGATGAGGGGGAGATTATTGCGGGTGACATCAATTGTGCCCATGACGAAAGCCAGGTGGACTAAGTCACAGTGGACTAAGTCACAATTGAATCATAACACTTGGACTGATACACTCTTAACTACGAAAGAGTTACGCCCTGACTAATGGCTATAACTTTTGATCTAGTAGTAAGCACTCAATCCAATACATACACATTTTCTAGTATATGATTGAAATAATAGGTGATATACTAATATTTAAATAATTGATTTTTGTTCGGTTCAATTTATTAGATCAATTCAAAAGTGTCAAACTGTCAAGTCGATCCAAAATTGTTCGATTGTAATTGGTTTTTAGTTTTTACAATCAGTTATCGGCTATTTTTTCTGTTAAGTTGTGTTTTGGACACCCCTAAGCCTAGTAAGGTAAAATTTAGTAATTGGATGAAAATTACCTGATTCAAAGCTTCACCTGGTTTAGAATCAACAGACATGTCCATACGAGCAACAAAAAAGTGCTGATGAACTGGTGCATATAGACCAGGTGCAATCATGGTTCCATATTTTCGAAACTCTCCAGGCAGCAAGGCTCCTAGGCTAAGAATTCCAGTTAGCTTGACTTCAGCTTCAATCCTTCCATCCTGAAAAAACACACCATCATTTTTCAGAGTTAAATATCATAAAATTTTGAAGAAGACAATGTACAAATAATACATGAAAAAGTAACCAAATAACAAATGTTTAAAGCTGAAAGTTCCTTCGACCAAAAATACTAGCTAACTGAAAGGGTAGAGATGCAGAGTCTTACAAAGGGTGATCAGATACTCGATGCTTGTGAATTTAACAATAATTAAATTGAGATTAATTTAAAATGGCATTGACGTAAGTATATTTATCTTAAAAAATATATGACACCCTACTTGCCTGATAAAAGTGCCAAAAAAATCCATACTCATAATTAGCCACTGTACACATGAAAGAAACAGTAAGTCTTCTAGATCTTCGGACTTCTGCTAAGCCAGTTCTCCAGTCTTGATGCTTCCAGAGAATTCCGTGATCCTCTTCATGTAAACATACACAATTTTCTATTGTTTCCACCCCACCAGTGAAATTAGTGAAGTGAGCATCAAAATACTTGATGTAGCCCAAACAATCACATCCCTGTAACAACAAACATTAAGCTCAGACTATAAGGAATCCATTCCCTGAGAGTACAATGTCATATTAGAACAAACAAGAGGAGAAATATGATATTCTAAAAACCTTCTTGAGGGAATGTGCATTTTTTCCCAAGCCATCTTCCCCAGCATCAAAAGCATTTTTCCTATAATGTGGGTCGTTCGGATCTCCATAGGGAACAACCATCTCCACAAAACTCATCCTATGAGCAACAGGCCTTCGCCCATGACTACCATCAACATATGCAACAGAATATATAACCAAACCTTCTTTGGGTGTGAATCCAATACGAAAATTCCACTGTTAACAGAGGAAGAACAAATACAAGTTATATATATGAAGTTTCAAATTATAGTTTCAATGAATCAACTCTTTTGACATTTCCAATGACAAATTAATAAAAGTAACCTAACATCTACCTTCTGCCATTCAACAAAATACCCATTGACACGGAAGCTTGGACCTTCGGGCTGAATAATTTGCAACGGTTTTACATCACTTCTATCAGAGCCACCTCTGGTTTCACCAGGAGTATAATTCCTCAATGGATCAACTGGTGGAAGGGGAACAAGTTTACGATCTTCAAACTCTATCACCACCATGTTTTGCATATCAACTAGAACATAGATGCCCTCAACTGGGCGGGCGTAGCCATTTTCCATGGGGCAGTCACTCTCAGATTGACAAAATATGAGGGGTTTGGCAAGTCTTCTTCCAGGAGCATCTGCTTCACTGTAATAACCAACACACCTGCGACAGAGTGATGCAGAACAAAGTTTCAATACAAAAAATGCAAAGGGAAAGAATGATAATGTCTCCAGAAAAGAGATCCATCGACAATGATATCCAACTAAAATTACCAGGGATCGACCATTACAAGGTCCATGTCTTCAATACCCCTTTTCTTCATAGCCTCTATAAATGGGGGAAAACTTTTGACTACAGCCTCACATTCTGCATATTCCTCAGCATCCTGAATATAAAGAGCATTTTATGGAATTGAGGATTGTAGAATAATAGAACTGCAGCAGCTTGACAAATTTGGACATATGTGCAGAGGTAAGTCACTTAACAGCTTTTCAAAACTTTACACTTCTAATTATCTTGTATAACAAAGCTTGGACATCCAATTTCAGATTTAGACTTTACCAATAAAATAAACCAATCATTATTGTTTCCCACTCATGGCAAAGGGTGACATGCAGTTTTGTCCATTTAATTTGCAGCTTGTAGGGTTGACAAAACCAATACATGAAAGATTAACTACAGCAAACGTACACTGAAAAAACTTTGGACTAAATTCTTTTCCTGATAAATACATACTACCCCAAAAAATTTGTGTGACAAAGATCTAGAAATACTAAAAAAATGTTTTGGTTAAATTTATTTTTTTAATCAGGTTTGTTATTCACTATTCGTATAGGAAACTATCATAGTCTCATTCATAACCACATAAGTGAAAGCAAACCAACCAGCTATAGAGACTGCTACTTATACAACACATTCAGTGACTGGTTCCTAAAATGTCTGCCCAAATTTAAACCATCATTAAGGGATAAAATTATTTCAAACATTAAAGTACTATACAATGGTTAGAAAAGGAATCTGAAGTCATAAGGAAAAGGCCAACATACCATTGGAGGCTGAACATCAGGAACAACATGTGATGAAATTACTTTTCCTCGGTGATGACCACCTCGAGTTACTGCATGTACTTGTGACAACTCAACAATCCATATACTAGTCTCATTAGATTTCTTGTTGTAAACAACAAGTCTAGCACATCTTGGAGGGAGTTTAGTTGGAATTAGAGGTCCTCCTCTAGTTCTGGGAAGTAATGATGGTTGGAAAGGAGGAAAGAAATACGCATCTGCCAGTGCAACAACATTTTTATCGGGCTCCAGTAAAACTACTTCAATGAAGCGCATACTATCTCTAAGCTGCAAGATATAATACAATCGGGAAGGATATGAAACATCATAAGTAATCACTAGCTAAACTCATTTAATTGTCGCCAGCACCATCCAACTTCCACTTAAACAAAGAATAAAAAAAATCATAGTGTAGCTGACAACCTCAGGAGTAGCTCCAGCGGCCCTCACAGTTGCCACGGCCACAGATATTTCAGCAGTAGTTAAAGGGTCCAAAGGGTGGCTTGACTGGGGCCTTGAGATTGCAGTGACTCCTATGCAACATTACAACAAAAATAGTAACATAGTTTAGCTAATATTTAAAAAATGCGGAACCAAGCAGAACCTACATTCAAGAACTTGCAAAAAGAATTGGAAAGTAAGAATACAAGACCTGTTTGATTTCCTTCTTACTTGTTAGTTCTAAAAACTGTTCTCTAAACAAGTTGCCACCACTCAACAATCAATACCTCATCCAAAATTGATTAAGTTCTGGAAAAATAAAATCCCAAAAACAGAAACAGATGAGCCATGTTCATGTTCACCCATTCTCACTTCTGTTTCGTGTTCCCAACTCGAGAGTATGGTTATACCTATATTATCATTTCCATGAATAAAAGCATACGACGATAAATACACGCAAACACACAACCCTTTGCCACCTATCATTTCAAATACCATCATCATACATACACAAACATAGCAGCATGAAGTGAACCGTATCGTTTTTAATTTCTCGTGGTTCTTCATACCTTAGCACCACAATTCTACATTTTAGTTTGTTAAACGAGTTCAAAAATATATACGTAGAGATTAAAACGAATGATCTCTAGGCACCGAGAGAGGAGCATAAGGATTATTCTTGCTCTTGCAAATAAATAACTAAACCTTATTTTGTATTTTAATTTTTGTATGCAATTGAGGTATTCGATTCGATGTGACGTAAAAAGAGAGAAACAGAAGTGAAAAGATGTTACGCTAGGTACCCTTGGCAGCAGAGGCATTGGTGGAGGAATCGACGGGACGAATGAGAGGGACGTCGGTGGCGGCAGTCCACTCTTGCGGCGGGGCGGCGGCGCGGGGAATGGCAGCGGAGTCGGCGGCGGCGGGACAACAAGAAGAGGAGGGCAACGGTGGCGGTGGTGGCGTCGCCTTTTGCGAAGCTGAGGCCATTGCAGAGGATTCGCTATCTCACCAATTCCGCCACCCCAATAGGTCTCAGCACAGTACACTGACATACAGCAATTCACCCTCTTCTTCTTCCTTCTTCTCCTTCTTCTTCTTCTTCTCCCACTGCACCAGCAACGTGATCTGAACACAAAGAAAGAAACCACGCAACACAGAGAAAGAGCAATGAATGAATAGAAAGAAACTCAGAGGCAGGTGTGACGATGGACACGAAAAAACAGAGTAACTCTGCTTATATAGTGCCAGATCAAGCCACGTGTTTTCAGTTTTAACTTTCTTTCCCCATACAATTATCATCGTTAATTACTCTTCCATTAGCCACGCAAATCATCGTCTTAATTGTGATTTTCTCTGTTAAGATCACAGCTGCATCTTGCATTAACAATAGCATTTTAATAAAATATAAAGTTAATGGAAAAAGATTTTTGGATGTTTTTAAAAATATTTAAAATTAATGTTGGTGATGTTTGAAAAGAGGATAGAGACGAGTACGTTGAGATTTGAGATTGAAGAGATTAAAGAAAAGAGGGCTTATCAATGGGGTCCAATACGATAAGCTGGTGGGGGGTTGATAGGACGATCTGCTTTTGGGTCTGGACATTTTCATAAAGTCCAAACAACTGATAATAACCATTTTTGACATGACAACCAAGCTTTGCTTCATTCCATGAAAAGAGCAAATGGACAAGAAAGTCACTGCCACTGAATCAGGGTACGTCTCTTTTCTGTCTACTAACATTAACTTGAGATAATGCTCAAGATCTTCAAATTTAAGAACCTAAAATTATACATAATGAGTAATAGTAGGTAGAGTTTGTGTGTGACCTATGTGATTGTTTAATATTAATTGGAAAGAGGAAAAATTACTAACACTTAATTTGAGGAATATTCCTTTAACGTAAACATAACGGAATTTTATCACAATCAAAGTTTAGATATATACATAATTTGAAACAAATCTCTGCTTTATAATATAATAAATTTATCTTAATACGAGTAATTTATGTTAAAATGATAAATAGTTAAGAAAATAAATGATGGTATAAGAAAAAATACTAAGGATTGTAGACCTTAATTTTAGCAAGATAATTATAAAGTTCAAAGAGAATGCTTAATAAAATGGGTAAGACATTAGTAAAACATAACACAGGTTATATTTTTGGTTAGAACATTTGCATTTACCATGTGAAAATTTTTCTGATGTTCCTTTTGCAAGTAAAACATGAGAGAATAATGAAGTGGCAGAATAGTTACTATGATATTACGCGATAGTAAATTTTTGTAATTATTTTCATAACAATATTACTAAATTATTATTCTTTTAGAAGCTAGATCAGCTCTTAATATTCATTTTTATTCATATATATTTATCTCATGTTTTAAATAATATAGTACACGTAAGATTTACTTCTCTCTTAAATATATAATTAAATAAATTTGATATTTGATTTAAATCCCACCCCTCCCTCTCTCTTCCTCTCTCTCATATTAATTAGTGCTAACATCATTTATGGTTGTTTTCACCCAATAATTAACTTAAGGCATTTGTCATAAAATATAATTCAAAAATCATAAAATAAGAATATTTTAATTATTTTATTATGGTAAAAAAAATTATAAAGTTTACTTCTTTACTGAATACATATATATATTATTGTGTTAATAAAATTATAAATAATCAATAAAAATTATAAAATTGAAATTTTATGACTTTTGTATGTGTATATATTTTTGCATCTCCTTAAATTTTCCTTGACAGCGATATCTAAAAGTTATTATTTTTAATTAACTTCAATAAATAAGATTTAGATGAAGTGGCGCTCACATTCTAAGTATATTGGTTGGTGAAGGATCAAATTCAGAGATCATTCTAATAATATGGAAGGCAATAAACTTACATTTTTACTATAGTTAGATTTTAGTTATGGTTTTCTTTATTAAGACATTTTGTTTTTTTTCTTATGACATTACCTTTTTATGAAGCAATAAATTTTGTTAACTAACATACTACATGAATTCAATTAGGAAAAAAATGGCGAACCGAGTGTTTTATAGAATTTTATCCCAAAGACTATTAATCCCCAACAAATGAGAGAAAGGAGAAACATGTGCCTTAGAGATTTTAATCCTAAGGACTATTAAGTTCTCAGCACATGAGAAAAAGAGTAAGTAAATGTCTTAGAAATTTTCATCTCAAGGACTAATTAAGTTTTCAACACACAAGACAAAAGACAAACGAGTGTTTTAAGGATTTCATCCCATAGACTATTAAGTCTCCAACACACGAGAAAGAGGTGAATGAGTGTCTTAGAGATTTTCATCCCAACAAATATTAAGTCCCCAACACATGAGGAAAAGAGCTAATAAGTGTCATAGGAATTTTCACCTTAAGGACCATTAAGTCCCTAACATATGTGGAAAAAGGCGAATGAGTGCCTTAGAGATTTTCATCCCAATGACTATTGAGTCCCCAACACATGAGGAAAAAGGCATATGAGTGTCCTATGAATTTTCGTCCAACATACTATTAAGTCCCCAACATATGAGGAAAATGACTAATGAGTACTCTAGGGATTTTCATCCTAGGGACTATTAAGTCCCTAGCACACAGGAGAAAAAAGGTGAACAAGTGCCCTAGAAATTTTCACCCCATGGCCTATTAAGTAAGTGCCCAACACACGATGAAAAGGGAGAACAAGTAGAAATTTTAATTCCAAAGATTATTAAGTCTCCAACGTACGAGGAAAAGAACGAACGAGTGATCTAGGAATTTTCATATCAAAAACTATTAAGTTTCCAACACACGAGGAAAATGACAAATAAGTACATTAGGAATTTTCATCCTAAGGACTATGAAGTCCCCAACACACGAGAAAAAAGAACAAACAAGTGCTTTAGAGATTTTCATCACAAGGACTGTTAAGTCCTGAACAAACGAGAAAAAGGGTGAACAAGTACCCTAGGAATTTTCATTCCAAAGAATATTAAGTTCCTTACATACCTAAAGAGGTAATGAATCTTAAGAATTTTTTGCTTATATTAAAATATCTTAACTCTAAAAAGAAACAATGTGCATGATTTTTTCAAAAGTTAAGAATGAGCATACAGGGACCATTCACTATTCAAGGAGAATGGACTCCGATCTCAGGAACCATGAAGTCTCCAAAATATGGAAGGAGAAAAGTGACCGAGCTATGATGTCAATAAATCAAAACTAGAAATGTATACAAGATGAGCCAATTTTCAAAGTCATCTTTTGTTCACAATAGATCGTTATCCAATGTTAAGTAAAATTTAAAATGATTTGCAAAAGAAACTAAGAACTGCATACAGGCTTTACAAATGTTTAAACTAAAATTTACGAAAATAAATAAATAAAAGGCAATTAAAACATTAAGACACACAAGGTGAAATCAAGATATTATCCCATTGCAAAGTCAAAACAAAATATTCAAGCATTTTCATCCACAATTTTATCATCTACAACAATTTTAAAGGGTTCTAAAAGAGAAAAGATCGGGGTATAACACTTACACGTTGAAACCTTCCATAAAACTCTTAAGCAATTATATCCCAAGAATAACTCTGGCAAACTTAAAGGAAGTCTTAACTACTGACCAGGATGCCTTGTTAGGGTTGTGGATGTTGACTTGTGAGTGGTAGTGAATGACATCCATTAACAAACATCTTTTATTATTTTGGTTCAAAACAACAAAGAACAACTTGTTTGGATAAAATTCAAAAGGAAGTGAAAACGAAAATGTTTTGGATGAGAGTAAACGAAAATAAAGAGAAAAGCAAAACAAAAACCTAAATACGGTATTGAGAGACTACGGAACATGGGTGAGTTGTAATTGTGCATTAAGGTTGTGAAAGATTAAAAACTTCCAACCAACTTACTTATATTTTGACCATAACCCTTATTTTATCGTTATTGTTCTGTTATTTAACTATATACTTGTTTCGCACTCTCTTAACATTATATTTAAGTTTTTGTTTTGCTTTCCTTTTTTATTTTCATTTATATTCGTCCAACAATAAAAGTCATATATTATATTAACCATAAAATTATGTCATTTAATATTAATACAAAATAATATGTAAAGATAATTAAGTAAGATGAGAACAATATAACAATCACGTAACCTAATCACCTAACCCAATGCAAAAAATTTAAACGACTTGAAAAAAATATAAAATTTTTTAATACTCAATAAAAAAAATTTAGAGACTCAAATGAAAATACCCAAATTTATGTGAAACTTCAAACATAATTGAGTGAAAATTTTATAATCCTAAAGATAACTAATTACATTTTAAAAAATTAAATACATAAACATTATTTTAAAAGTAACACTATTATAATTAATTATATAAATTTCACATTAAATTACAATATAAATAATTCTAATTTGCATATTAATAATTATTTATACACTATTTTTATTGGAAATATATTCTTATAATATATATATATATATATATATATATATATATAATTAAAAATATAGGAGGTTAAAAAATACTAAAAACATTACTTAAGTGCTTACTTAACTAAAAGAAGGTAGAATTACAGTTGAATTATATATAATTAAAACTGTAGGAGATTGAAAAATACTAATCATTACTTAACCAAAAGAACGTGCCATTACAATTGAATTAAGTAACAACTTTAATAAAATAAATAAAAATTGTCACTTAAAACAACTTAAAAGAATTAAAATTGCTTAATGACGACTTTAATTAAAAAGCTAAAAGCTTTAACGTTAAAAAAAAACACTAAAATGTAAATAAAGGTGAAGAATTTTTACGGTAAAATTATCAATTGACTTACAATTTATCGAAATCCTTATTTTATTCAAATTATCCATTTTAGTAACTTCCAAAAAGAAGTTGCACCTTTTAGTGAGAAAAGCGGTTAAAAATTTATCAACGTCAAATTCAATTAAAAAAGTTCTTCAAGAAAATAGTATTTTTATACAATTATTCAAATTTATCAGTTTGTTTGATTTGAATTTAAGATAATAACATATAAATGGGTTATATTTAATTTACTTTTTTTAAATAAATTTAAACTAAATTAATCTGGTTAAGGTTTATTTGAGGTACAAATATTTCAAAACTAACGACGTATCCTTAATGTAGTGTACTCGAAGGCTTATTCGAGTGACAAATATTTCAAAATTAATGGCGTATCCTTGTTGGATACTCAATCCACACACCGACACAAGTCCAGCAGTAGATGAATTTAATTTGTCCAAGTCCTATGTATTCAATTTTTTCAATAATGAAAAAAATTATAACTAAAATATTAAAAATTAGGATGATTATTAAAGATTAAAAAATATTAAGAAATTATAAAAAAAATCAATTCAGAAAAATTACAAAAAAAAATTATTAATTTTTGTAATGTTATAGCACTTCAAAATTTATGAATAACAACATTAATAAAACTGATTTATTAAAAAGGTTAAACTTCATAAAAAAATATGTAAAATGTGGTTATAAGAAGAAACATCAATATTAATTATTATAAATTATTGCTATACAATTATCTTGGCGAAAATGTTATAAAAGGCTTTCACATTGACATGGATATTTTTAAGATTGACTCCTTAACAATTAAAATAAAATATAAAGTTAAATTCATTTATACAGAAACTATACTATATGCGATAAAATTTTAAATAAAGAACAAAATTAAATAAAGTAGTTTATACTGTCTTATTATCGTAAGTTATTATATATGATAAAATTATTTATATTTATGCTTTAAATTATTTATAATCAATAATATGAAAATTTTCTCTAATAATATATTGAAATAATACTTAATACGATAAATAAGAATTAAAAATATAATGTATAAATTTCAACATGTAATAATGTAAAAATTAAATAACAACATATGAAAGTATTTAAATACATAAAGCTAAAACGAATGCGTGGTGGTAATGATGCGACGTCATGTTAACATGTGATATCACATACGACACCAAAAACAAGAACCATGGGAAGTGGATGCAACATGTCTCTGATGTATACCCACCCATTCAGACCACTTTAACATCCTTTTGAATGGTTATAATGACAAAACAATTTATTAAATTTTAAATAAAAATTATTGGTAAGTTTGACTTTCGAGGTAATATAGTTCAAGGAAATTCTTTTATGAAATTATGCATCTGTTACTAAATGTAATTATAATATTCATTCGTTTTATTTTTATTTATGTATGTATGAATTGTCGTTCCAAAAATCTAAAAGGACATTGTGAGAACTCTATGCAGCAATCAAATCATGTAGAAATCTACAATATAAAAGATCTTATAAAAGAGGAAAAATATTAAAAAAAAAAATTGAAGCCTAAAGGATGAAAATGTGCACTCACATAATCTAAAGTTGAAAGACTAAAATCCAATTAATGATTATTGAAACAATTCTTGGCACGTTAGTGTAGTTTATAATAATGGTATGTTTATATTCGTAATAGGGGAAAATCCTGATATACCTAGAAAAGAGCATATAAAAGATTTACGTCAATGGTTTTCAATACATAAGCAGGATCCTTATCATCTTGAAGAAACTTAAATCAGATGTAGAAGACAATAAAAGAAAAAAATGGTGGTTTTGGTTTTACTTGAAAATGTCAAGGGATGTCTCTTATAAGTTTAGAGTTAAAATGACCTTAATAATGAATAGTAGGATGAATAAAAAACTTAGTGGGAGAAATTCCTCAAGTCTTTGAAAGAGTGTTTACATTACCTAAAAGTACGAAACTAGTAATTAGTATCACGTCAAAATTTATTAAGTCAAAATCTAAATTTTTAGACCATGCAATGAATTAGTTTTAGATCCAAAATGAACTTAGTGATATAAAAATGAGTTATGTAACTCTCACGATTATGTGATTCAATTGAGAACTAAAATTTGGTGATACAAATGGAAAAAGGTTTTGCATTAAAATTTCCCTAATGCGGAGGAACTTGAAAACAAATTTAGAGGATGTTAAAGCAACTTGAAAACAAAGTTAGAGGATGTTAAAGCAAAGTTGTAAATTTTGGTTTCACTTGTAAATATCAAATTGTTTGCAATGATGTCCCAACACTGGAATGCAATGGTGTTCCACAACAATGGTGACAATTTCTAGCACGTGCCCACTAAGCATTTCTTTGCAACTTGTACCACCATCATGCTAGAGTGGAACCCCATTTTGGAATGTTAGAACCGGGACATCTTTACCTAATAAGCTAGCCTATAGAAGCAACCTCAAGAGACAAAAGAGATTCAAACTCAAGTTCAAGAATTGGTGAACAGAGAGTGCGGGCGCAAGAAAGCATGAGTCGATGTGTTGTTATGGTTATTTTGGTACCCAAAAATAATGGTTATTAGAAGATGTGTACATATTGTAAAACACTAAATAACATTACCATCAAGTATAGACAATTTATTCATAGATTAGATGATTTATTAGATGAATTATATGCTGCTTGTTACTTTCAAAAATTGACTAATAGTTACCATTAAATTAGGTTTACGAAGAGATGAATGAAAAATTGCATTATAAACAAAATATGTGTTGTATCATTGACTTATGATGTCATTTGGGCTAACTAATGTTCCAAAAACATTTATGAGATCAATTAATCATGTTCTAAGAGAACGTTTAAAAAAATTTGTTGTGGTGTATTTTGATGACATCTTGATCTATAACATTAGTCTAAAATTGTATGTGGAACATTTGTGTGTTGTTTTGAATGTGTTTAGAAATAAAAGTTGTATGTTGATCTTAAGAAATGAACAATTTGTACCAAACAAATTACATTGTTGGATTTTATGGTAAGTGCCAAAGGGGTTCAAGTAGATCACGAAAAAGTGAAGGTTATCCAAGAATAGCTTAACCCTAAAAATTTGAGTGAGGTTAGGAGCTTTCACAACCTAACAAGTTTCGACAAGATATATGTAAGGAATTTTAACAATTTGGCAGCGCTCCTAAATGAGATTATTAAAAGGTATGTTTGGTTTAAATAGGAAGAAGAAAAATAAGAAAAAGTCTTTGTTGCCCGTAGGCATGAGTTGACTGATGCTCCCATTCTTGCACTACCAGACTTTGCAATTTTTTTTGAAATTGGATGTGATACATCTAATATGGGTATAGGGGTTGTTTGATGCAATAAGGACATTTAATTGCTTATTTTAGTGAGAAGTTGAATGAGGTCAACCTAAACTATCCCACTTATAATTAGGGGAATTGTACACCTTAGTGAAAGCATTAAAAACTTGGCAATATTGTCTTTTACTTAGAGAATTTTTATTTATAGTGATCATGAGTCTTTAAAGCACTTAAAAGGTCAAGGAAAATTAAATAAAAGACATGTCAAGCAGGGTTGAATTTTTAAAATAATCTTTGTATGCCAAAAATCATAAAGAAGGAAAAGGAAGTATTGTAGCTAATACTTTGTCTAAAAGACACGTGTTAGTTTCTACTATTGAAACAAAATTGTTTAGTCTTGAATTTTTGAAATAAATGTATCCATGTGATTCTGAATTTGCATAAAATTTTGTTGTTTGCACAAATTTCAACACCAATGGGTATTTTAGGCACAATGATTATTTGTTTAAAAAAAAATAGTGTTTGGCTAAATGTTCCATCAAGATGTTTTAGTAAGAGAAGCACACAAGGGAGAGCCAATGAGATCATTTGAGATTTAAAAGAACTTAAACACTTTCTATGAACACTTTTATTAACCTCGCATGAAAAGTGATATGGATTTTTTTTTTTTTGAAAATTGCATTACTTGTAAAAAGATCAAATCAAAAAAGTGAAACTACATGATCTGTACATTGCTTCTCCTATTCTTAATAGTCCTTAGTTTGATATTTCAATGGACTTTGTATTGGGTTCATCATGAATTCAAGGGGAGAAAGATTCTATTTTTATGATTGTTGATAGATTTTTCAAAATGGTTCATTTTATTCTTTATAAAAAGATTGGTGATGTTTGCCATATAGCTAACTTGTTTTTCATGGAAGTAGTAAGATTTCATGGACTACCAAGAAGTATAGTGAATAATAAGAATACAAAATTTCAAAATCACTTTTGGAGGACATTACGGGGTTATTAGTTACCAATCTTTTATTTTCAACTACTTACCATCCCCAAACAGATGAATAAATTGAAGTAGTGAATAGAACTTTTGGTACATCACATAGATTGTTCTTTCTTTTGATGGTGACTACGGTTTTTCTATTAGACAATAAGACTATACATGTGTCTTTACTAAAGAAAATTATATATTCACTATCACATAATTGATTCATGTTTAGAAGATTATATTTCAAACCTTCAACATACAAAATATTTTTAAAGCAAACTAAAACATATATTCCTACAGAACTAATGATAGTAATCTTATCTTTGCCAGCTCTACTGAAGGCTACCTTATTGCCTTCATGTCTTTGGAGGTCTAGGAATGTAGACTTTGTACTTGACATGTGTCGCGAGCATCTATTGTCCAAGAACCAATTTTGTTCCTAAGTCATTTTCTCATAGTTTATCTATAATAGAAATTATAAGTTCTTTTGGTATCGAAACCTTCTTGGATCTTTTTCTATTAGTTTATTAGGTTCTCCATAAGTTTACACTTGGCATTAGTAATAGTCACAGAAGCTCTTTTTTTTTCTTTTAAAAATGGATCTATTTTTCTATTTTATTCCTTGAAAACCATATCTTAAACTTGACTTGTCAAAACCATGTTTGGATGGAGGTTAGGATAAGAAGATTTAGAGCTTTCTAAAATATTTGAAAAATCATGCTTGCAACATGTTTTTTTATTTTTTTCCAGATCTTTAACTTTTACTGAGTTTGATAACATAGTTTGTGTGATTATGGCTATTTTCTCATCAGATGCAACTTTATCTTGTTTGAGCATATTATTTTCTAAGATCAAGGACTTTTTTTTTCAACTCTACAGTATTACTCAAACAAAATGTCGAAGTTGTTAAAAAGATCATTATAAGAAGGATCATTCTCATCATTACCATTAGATGACGAAGATTCATTAGATTTAAAAGTTGGAGATTCATTAGATTTAAAAGATGGAATAAATTGAGTTGTGAGATATAATTTTTATTAGTATAGACTATCAAACATAGATTTTCATGCTTGTCTGGAACATAATTTTATTCAAAATCTATGTCATCCCTTGAAGCCATTAATCCCTTTTTCTTGGGTTTGAACCTCTTTTTTGCTCTAGGACACTCAGACCTTATATGTCCAAGTTTGTTGCATTCAAAGCATACCACATTCTGATAGGCTTCTTTTTTTTTTTTTTTTTTAGGTCCCCT
>Ga0209700_105116_pt1 | contig 22575 bp, 8 predicted proteins | sample SiratroredBW_FD_187528 | JGI IMG/M metagenome (GOLD analysis project Ga0209700, IMG submission 187528) | Root nodule microbial communities of legume samples collected from California, USA - Siratro red BW (SPAdes) (version 2) | ecosystem: Host-associated > Plants > Roots > Nodule | place: USA... | reverse complement strand
AATTAAAAAAAAAAAAAAAAACAGAAGAAACCAGTTTCTGGCACGGCGATTATTTCTTCTTGCTCCCTTTTCAATTCTCTGGCGTAGTGATCGGCTTCACTTTTCGCTGCCAAATAACTGCAAAATGCAACGAAGAAAATTTTCTGAGGAACCTCAAACGATACTTCAGAGTTGTGAGTGTGAAGAGTTTGGTGAAACGTACCCTCCAAGACCCATGGAGATGGCGCCGGCGGCGACTTCAGCTATGCCAGCAGTGAGGACGAGGGCGGAGGTGGCATTGGTGCCGGAGAGGCCGGCGGCGAGAGCGAAGGGGACAGTTAGGCCGTCGGAAACGCCGATGATGATGTCGCGGACGACTTCGCCGGCGGTGAAGTGCTTCTCAGTATGGAGATCGAGAAGGCCCTGTTTCTCAGCGTCCAGGCTTAGTCTGTGTTCGGTGGCCGCCATTGGTGCGAGCCTGAAAGCCTTCAGAATGCAACTGAATCACGGAATGTGACGTCGCAATCCAAACAGAGCCTTATGGCTACGCACTTGTAGTGTTCTGCCCAAGCCTTGTCTTCGTTTTATAGTCCGTTCCTTTTCTCCAGTAATTATTTTTAAATCGGCTAAAATAAGTTTTTTATCTTTTTCCTTTTTTTCTTTCATTTTTGCATGCTGTTTATAGACATCTTTTAATGTCTTAATCTGAATCTATCAGATTAAATGTCCCATCAAATATTGATGTTTGTTAAAAATAATATTATTATTGTAAGAATTCATATTATCAATACAATAATATTATTAATAAAAAGTTAATAAAAGATGAACTTTTTGTAAAGTTTACTTAATAATAACAGTGAACTTTGCTATAGTTTACTTAATAAATTTTACATTATTTACTAACTGCTGGGAAATATGAAGTGGCGTGTGTTTAATTGATTAAACACTGATTACGTTCATTTAGATGAAAAGACAAGATTGACGTAAATTTTAAATTTTAAGACAAAAGATAAAACTCTTTTATGGATAAATAAATAAATTTTAACTAATGAAATGATAAGAAATGATAAAATGGTAATTTAACCTAAAATAAATAATATATATACTATTCTGACTTTCAATACAGATACTTGTGAATGATAACTAGCAACATGTATCATAATTTGCTAATTTTTATTATAATTAAAGATATATTGCTAACATGTTTAAACTGAGAATAATATTAAATTGTTTCTAGCATCACGTTGTATAGAAAGATATTTATACTTTGATACTCCAAATAATAAAATATAATCATTTATACTAAAATAAATTATTATTTTATTATTATATAATATTTTATTAAATAAAACAAATGTTAAATAAATATAATTTCAATTAGTATATTTTTCCTTTATAAAATTATTATTATTATCAAAATTTGATCCAATAAATCACTTTATTATTGAGACTGATAATGTGACTTAATTTAATTTTATAAATTCAACAATTAACTTACAAATGCTAAAATATCATTTTCCATAATATTTCTCTTTACGGTGTAAAAAATTTAACGCTATAATTTATTGTATATAAAAAAAATTTATGTAGTGTATTATAGGATAAGCCAATCACTCAAACTAATACATAATTATATAATCCGCATAAAGTAACTAACTAAATAGGTACCAGTTGTGTGATAATCGACCAAATACTATTCGGTACGATCTTATAAGTTTAGCGTATTATTTTATTGTGATCATCAAGTGACATTTATTAACCGGAACACCTTATTGGTAAGTTCGGCCTCCAACCCAATTACTTGAAGACCCATTTAAATATTATAAAAGTGAAAGTAACACTATAAATAAAGTATTGTTACTCTGATATTATTATTTCCTGTATTACTCGAATTTTACTGAGTTAAACGTCGAAGTACATGAAAGACCCTATTTCAAAATTATAAGCATCAAAAGAATTCCAAACTAACAACAAGACCTATTAATAAAACGACTGAGTAAAAACCTAAAACCAAAAAACTAGAAAACTAATACATCTTTTACAATAACCTATTAATAAAACGACTGAGTAAAAACCTAAAACCAAAAAACTAGAAAACTAATACATCTTTTACAATAACATGCAATATGCTCTATAAATTTTATTAAATAACGTCATTTAATTTAAAACAATCTTTGTGAACAACTCCGTTAGAGACTACTTAACAAGTAATTGGTGTAGTGTTAATTACGAATATTCTTTGTCATTTGCTTTATTTTGATATTTTCTTTAACATTAATGTGATAACATTCAATTAACAAGCATATCATAAAAATATATGATCTTTGTTTTTATTTAAAAAAAACCTTTTAAGTATTTAACTTTTTTTTTCCTTTTCAAGCGATATTTTATTTATTGTTTTAGGTCTTGACTGTTTATTATCAAAATATAACATGCAAATTAAAAAAAAGAAAAAAACTTCACCTAACAATATAATGATTAATAAATTAAACAAAAATTTTTAAAAAAATGTAGCTACCCACATTTATTACTGACTGTGGATAGTGACCCTCAAATGCATCCAACAGTATTTTACAGAACAGAAGGAGTAAATGCAATGTTAGAGTAAGTAACTATTGTCGGCATTTTTAAGACACGTGTCATATTAAGATTGGTTGAGCTAAAAAATAACATGGTGGGTGTGTGCTCCGTGGGAGTGGGAATGGATATAAGAGTACGGCATTCATTTCCATATGACAACTTTTACCTCATCATGGTTAAATATATTTCTTCACGTCTCTCTTTAATTTAGATAAAATTGTTATTTATAATCTTTATACTAATTATATATTAATATTTATTTATTATAATTGTTTATATTTATTTATATAATTATATAAAATATTATTTTTTAAATTTATTATATCTTTTTTAATTTTTCAAATATTTTATACAATTCTTCTGAGTCGGTCTGAATATCTATATAATTTAGATAAAATTGTTATTTTTAATGTTTATTTTAATTTTTTATTATTAATATTTTTATTATTATTTTATTTACTTTTGAAATTATTTTTTTATGATTATTTTTATATATTTTTTACTTATTTTCTTTTATTATTATACATTTTTTTACCATTTAGATTTAAAAAAAATTGTTACCTCCAATATTATTATCATTTCATATTAATATTTGACTTATTATCATTACATTATTTAGTATGAATGAAATTGCTATTATTTACGATTTATTATGATTTTATAACATAATATTTATATTTACATGAACAATGTATTTACATATATTTAAAACTATTAATTTAATTTTAAATATCTCACGTAAAGATTTTTTTTAAACATATTGATATTAACAATTTTTTTTCAAATGCTAAGACTTACTTATCTCATCCTACAAGATAAAATTTTTATTTAGTTTTATATTATTTAATATTTTAATTTACGTAATTTTTAATTTAAATCATTATTAAAGTTAGATATTTAATGAAATTACATATTTAATACTTATGTATTATATATATATTCATCGTTTCAATAAAATCATCTCACTTAAGCGATCTTTCTTTTAATGAAGATTAAACTTTTTTTTTCTTTATGCGTTATTTGCCGCTTAGGTGAGATTCATATAGAGAGTGACATTAATTGTGTACTCTCCTCAATCCAATGCTCAATGTATTTTTTGAGTGTATTTTGTTTGAGCGTTGTGCTAACGCTTAAATAGTATACATGTGTTTAAAATCTTTCGATAAATTTTAGAACATTCATCAACATTACACTCTACACTAAGCAACGTATTGTAATTACTTGAATTTTTCAGTTTATAAAATTTATACACACTTTCACACCTCTCACTAGTGACCCCCAAATTATTTTTATATATATAAAATTTAGTATACAAATAAAAAAATTATTCATTATAATACTTGTGTTATTTATTAGTGTATTAATATTTATTCGTTTAAGCAATAAATTATTGCTCAAACTACACATGTCATCGCTTAAATGTTCATAATGTCGCTTGAACCATAATAAATAATGGATATAATCATTACACACAACTAAATAAAAATCATCAAAAAATAAAAAAATAAACCAAATAATGTTTTACACTACTAAAACCAACTCTCATACTTTCAATACATCAAATATATTATTATTTCACACTTCAAACACAGTATTAATTCAATTATATTCAACACATAAACATAAATATGTATATTTTTACCTTCATGTATATCATTTATTCTAAATCATTTACTATAACTCATACTTTACACACATCTTAAGTGTAGATGTAAGTATTAATTCCATTATCTAGATTAAAATGTGTTTACGAGCAAAAAATTCTTTTCACATTTTCAGAAATTCCAAAAACAATCCAAATCTCCAAAATTCAAATTTTGTACCAACAACATTTTCTCCTAACAAAATACCATAGAAAAAAAGTAGGAAATGGTTTATTTACCCATTCTCAAATTAATCTATTGAAATCTTTATACTTTTTTTTCTCTCCACTAAAAGTAACGGTAGTTAAAATACTTTCTATAATTGGAGATAGGAAGTTTAGAAAAAAATAGTTTAGAGATAGATATTTTAATAAAATAATAAATAAGTATTTAAATTTTATTTATAAACTTTTTTATCTTTATTTTTTTTAAAAAATACTATCTTAAATAAACTTATAACTTAATATATATATATATATATATATATATATATAATTTAGATAAAATTGTTATTTCTATTGCTTACTAACTTCATGTCACTAATAATTTAGATACAATAATTACTTATGGTATTCACTCCCATTTCGTATTAATACTTAACTTACTATCAGTAAATATATGTTTTTTTAATGCATCTATATAGTTCGGATGAAAGTGTTATTATTAATGCTCACTCTTAATTGTTATTATAGTCAATATCTAACTTTACATGATTAATGAAGTTCTAAATTGAGTTTTAACTCAACATAAATGTTTTAATATTGTAAGTGGTAGGATCTGTTTCTGATAAAGATAGAAAACGGTATGATAATAAAAAATAAAAGAAAAAAAGTAACCGAAGAGAGTTAGAAAAAGTATATCACACGAGAGAGAGAGAGAGAGAGAGTATGGGTTTTATAGTCAATGACTTTAGCTTTAACCCCATTTCACTTGTATTATCTCTAATACATGTGCTTTACATAAGTTATTTGAAGTTACGCAATATTCTTTGACAAAATTTTGCATTACATAAAATTAGGTGATAGTGAATTAGTTGATTGATTTGTCCAAATAAGCAACTTTGCTAAACTAATTGTACTAATAAAAGAATCATTTTTGAGTAAGGAAAATTAATGACTTAAACATTTTAATTATTTTGGCATTTTTAATATCATAGTGACTTTTTATGTAGAATTCTTAAATTTACGTATTGCTAAAAGACCTAAAATTTTGAAATAAAGAACTTATTTAAATTATCATGTATTGTAATTAGATAATGCTCCATAGTCCACGACGCTGGCTTAATATTTTGTAACCTTTACTTTGTAAAATATATTTTATTTTATTTATTTATCTATTTAAAATTTTAAGATAACTTTATTGTTTTATTTGTACTGCTGTATTTTTTTAAAGTTATTAATATTTTATATAGTTCTAAAAATTAGCAGTACAATATATTAACTATTAAAGTAATATTAACGTAAAATTGGCAATTACGTTTTCAATTTTTATTTTAGATTTTACTTAATTCTTTATGAAATTATAAAATAATAAAATTTAAATTAATACAAACTAGATATTCCATATACATAAAATATTAGACCATGTAAGTATATTTTATCCGTATAAAAAAAATTGTAAGTTATAACTGTTAAGTTTCTTGAGGACTAAGATGCAAAGAAGAAATTTAAAAAATAAATATTTTAAAATAAATCTTACCTAATAAAAAAACATGATAGAAAGAATATTTTAAAATGTGTTACTAGCAATTATTTACAGATACTTCTCTACCATCCTTTTATGTTGAAAGATAGTTTTTCTATTATTGTTTTTCTTCTCAACTACTACAAGTGTGGTTAGTGTTTTATACACTGCTAAAATAAATTAATCTGAACTACGATATTATTACATAATTCTATCTTTTAAACAACATACTATGAAAATTCTTTAAACTATAATCAGTTTTTCTCAATAAATAAATTTTAAAACTTGTAAAAGTATCAACCCACCCATTTTGTCAGCTTTTTTGTTTTTTTTATCCTCACAACTTTATTTATTTGGTTTATTTTTTTATGGACTTGTAAAACGTAAAAAAATGAAGTAAGCAATATTTTAAAGTATTAAAATAATTTTAATACAAAGAAGATCGTTAACTATGTTTTTATTTTAATTTTCCCTAATTTTATGCATTTATGTAACTAAAGTTATTAGATGATATAAAATAGTCAATATATTTCTATTAAATTTTAAGAATGTAAGGATAGTTGATCCACCATGAAAAGAATTATCATTAAATTATTTGAATCAGGTATTGTTTCAGTCTATGAAATATATATATATATATATAATTAATTGCAATTATACAAATTAAACTGACCCGTACAAATATAATTCGTCAAATATTTAGTCTAGACCTGCATTTAATGTGTGACTTAAGTAATAACATTAACATATATCTATGGATAAAATGGTAATAAATAAATTAAATTTTAAAATATTTAACAATAAAAAAAATTCTTATTTTTTTTACCTAAAAATAATATGATAACATGATATACAGTTTCAGAAAACAAAATGAACTATATCTTAAAATTTCTGAAAGTGGTGTGATAGCAGTGCCAACGATTTTGAGCTTTGTCATGAAGTCTACCCATCGGTCAATGCTGAAAAGATAATTCTCTACCATTCTTTTTGTATCTCAAATTCTCTATGAATTATACGTCTTTATACCTACTTACACTATGCTTCAATATGATTTATTTTTAGTTCCAATTTCTTTAGTTAAAATATTGATAATTGTTTTAAAAAATATTTTTTTTATTTATAAGATGAGTAAATTTATTCTTTTGCACATTTTATTTAAATTTGTATGTTTTTATTCAAATATTCGTTGGTTTATGATAACTTTAAGATCTGAAATAATATAATAAGTTAGAAATTTGGTGAGGGTAGAATAAAATTTAAAGCATTTTACAGGATGTTGGATCAAGATTTAAAGTGCAACAATTTTTATTTATTTATTTTAGGTGAAGTTTAATATTTTGGTCGATAATCTAAAAGGGCTTTTTTTTTTATTTTATTTTAAAAATAGATACACTTCATTAGTTCAGAAGGAAAAGAAAATATATGAACCAAACAATCCCTGAAAAGCAAAAAAAAAAAAAAAAAAAAAAAAAAAAAAAAAAACAAAAAAAAAAAAAAAAAAAAAAAAAAAAAAAACACAAAAAAAAAAAAAAAAAAAAAAAAAAAAAAGTCACGTGTTCTGCCGTCCGCTGTAAGACACCAAAAAAGTTATCATATAATCCAATTTAAAGTGACAAAATATGCTACCGTTTATCATATAATAAAAATAATTTTATTTGTTCCTTATAAGAGTGTTTAATAAGAAATTTGTCTATACTATATTTTATTTAAGAGAAATTGATTACTGTATTTTATGATTTTATCCATCACTTAATGTTGCAAAGGTTATGTCTAAGACTAATGGTAAAAGTATTTAGAACATAAATTAAAAAAAAATTAAATCACAAAAAATAATATGTAAAACAGGAATGTCTGGGTAGTATGAAAAAACTTCAAGGATGTAAAATAACAAAGCTAAATGCAAAAATAACATGCAAAATTACTATGTAGGAGTAGAAGTAAATTGTATGCAACTTTGAAAATCGTTTATTTAAATGTGCGAAGAAAAGTTGGAGAAAAATATTAAAAAGAGTAGATGAAAACATATGTCTAATAAAATGTGTAATTTGATTTACTTGGTATCATCATCATCATCATGCCAGCAACCATGGGTACCATATAATGCCCATTAGTTTGTCTATTTTCCTGTTGTCACCAGTCTATATTGGCCGTTTCCATCCATCCACCACAAGGTAAAATGTTGACAATTTAAAAATTAGATGAAAAAAATGTATAAATAAAATTGTCGACGTAATAAAATTTAAGAAATACATTCAATTAAGCCTTTCAGAATAGGTACAATACCAAGATTAAGAAAGTAATATTAGTAAAGTAGAATCAGAAAATAAGGTTAAAGGTAGTAAATAAAAGCTTGAATTGTTGCTGGAAGATGTGCTTACATTTACTATTTGATAATATATTGATGATGTCATCCTTAAGGAGAAATATTGGTGGAGGATAAGAATATAATTTTTCTCAAATGATCTTCAAGGAATATTATATAATATTATAATTTAATTTTTTAAAGTCACATTATATTATATTAATTTTAAGAGTTTATGGTAATTTTTGTTTTGATGATTTTATAACATATATTTTCATAATACTTTTCTTTAAATTAATTAGAAAGAATTTCTTTTCAAATAAACATTATTTTTTTATTTATATTAATATTTAAAATCTTAAATTTTATACTATATCAGTATCATTTAATAGAAAGATTTTATAACATTCAAATCCTAAACTTGATTTACATACCGCTCTCCAATAAAAATCTCTACTAAATTGATAAGAGATAGTTTTAAAATTCTTTCCGAGGTTACATATGGCAATTTCTATAGTATTATCTTCAATGCTATACATAAAATAATGGATGAATTTTTTCCCACAATGTATGCCATCTTTTAATTTTTTTTAGTAGAATACGTGATATTAAATTATCTTTACTAAACAATTTTTAATCGATTTAAAATAATACTTTAATGTATATGAAGCTAGACATCTTAATTCAATATGAGACGTATAGTGGTTTGAATATAGTATGTTTTAAATAACAAAAATATCCTATAGAGAGACAGAGAGAAGTGAATTATTCATTAAACTGATATATTAAAGAAAAATAAAATATGTGGGGTGAGTAAAAGTTTTTAAATTGGAATTGATATTGGAGTAAATTAATCTATCTTTAGGATTGTGGATTGTCTAACCAGGAGGCTAATTAGTGAGACCGATTGAATAACAAGTGATCATAAGCTTATTGTCGTGGATTGGATGAATGACACACCCAAAAGACTAATTTACTTTAACATGTGAACAATGTACTTGCTCTTCTTAATACTCTTCATCGCCCATCTCTTTGAACCTACCATCTTTTATGCCCATTTTTAAAATTAAATTTCTTAAAACATTGGTAGTAATTAAAAATAGTATTATGTCACAATTAAAATTGTTCAGTGCAAATTTAAGATAATTTACAAATTCATTAAGAATAATAATATTATCTAAGTAGTTTCAATTATAATGTAGGTTATATATAAAAATCTTATCATAAATTTGAAGTATATACAAATAAACTTCAACCAATGCAAAACAGACTAAAATACTATAAAAGAATTCATTCTTATATTGCTAAGAAAATTATTTTTCAGTATTTTATAAACAAAGAAAAAATCACTTTTCACCCAAAAACATATTTTATTTAGGGTATTTTAACCACATTATATGTTATAAATTTAATGTTTAAGTATTATGAGACCTTACTAAAATATGTTAATATAACATTTTAAATAAAATAATGAATCATAGCTTAGACCTTCTTACATTTTGCATTTAAAAACACCTATTTCTATCAGCAAGTAAATGCAAATTTGTTAAAATGTAAGTCTCATAACATCCTTCAGCTAAGAAAGTTGCATAAAGGTCATTAATATATTACAATAAAACTTAAAAAAAAAAAACAATTAAGAAGCCATAAGTTAAATAATTTCCTATTGTTTACATAATATTGTAAAATAGACATTCATTTATTTGTTTTCCTTACGCGGATACCCGTTACGTCACCAACTATTAAATATTCGAAATAATATGGCTTTTATTATTAATTAGTTATGTAAACTAACGTGTTAAATAGTAATTTATACAAAAATTCTGTATCAAAATAGCTACAGTTTTAATATTTGAAACTTATAAAAATAGTGCATTGATATGTTTTTGAAAAACAATATATTTATTATTTTAATCTAGTAACGATTACGGATAAGAGGTAATAGCTTATTGGAGTAATAGTGTTTTCGAGAATTTCTCGTGTCCCTAACACATGTTCCCAGACTCCTAATGAATTTACATGTACCCATGAAGCACCCAAAAATGTTTTGTACTTGACACAACTTAATTTAGTAAAGCAAAAAAATGATGTGATACCATGATGTCCCTTTTTGTGGGGGCAACACAATCTGTTGGCCGCCATATCAAACACAAACATGAGTTCAGAGGCATGAGAACTCCAGGAAGCAAGAGAGAGAAGGAAAAGAGCATGTCAGAAGCACTGGCTTCTGCAATAATATGCCAAAGAAGTAGAATGCATGCATTATATGAAGGCATGTCCAATAATATGCAAAAAATAAAGGTGCCATTTTCCCTTATAATTCTCCAAGTAAGAAATATTTGATCCATCATCAATAGCCGCACTACCAGACATCTCCTTTCTCACATGTATCAGGATGGCAAAACCTGTCCACGAGGAAAATCAGGATTAGTTTTCAGATACAAATTGAACCTTACGAACAAGACAATATCAACAGAACCTTCAAAGTTTTAAAATATGTTTAAGCATTCTATCAAAGACACAACAAAAATTAACATGTATATTTTGCATCTTAACAGATAAATGAGAGCAGGCTTACACGGATCCAGATGAGGATATCTCTAGCAAAAAGGGAGAAAAATAATTGCGACTTAATACTATAATATAATTATAGTGCGAAGTAATTTGTGAGGACAGCCCAGCTGAAAAATATCTGATGGACATTATTACTTCCTTCCCTAAATATTGTTAGTTTCAGAAACAAAAGCTCCATTAGCTCAGTACGAGATTCCAAACTTTGGCCCCTCCAATTCCAACTCATTCTAGAATTTTCTCCATCTCTACCATCATCGATTCAAAAGTTCGAGAATTCTCATTTGGAGTCTCTGATATTGTCGCTTCCATTTCCATTCCACTATCCGTGGGCCCCTCACTTTCTTTATTAGAATCTTCAACGTTTCCCAGGAAAGGACTGCCTAGAAAAAGCTGTTCCCATGAACCGTCATCAGGTAAATCTGGTAGAAGAAATGGAGAATGGTTTTCTAGTGGACACAATTTTTCATCCAGAAGCACTTTCATGAACTCAGAACTAATGAACAAGTCTTTTAGCCCATCTGCAGCGAGCTCAGGTTCTGGTTGTTTTTCGAATGCAGGAGATAGAGGAACTACAGGCTTGAGTTTTTCACCTACAGGTGGCTTATACTTTATTATCATTCCATCAGAAGCAATTGGTTTGCCATCTTGTTTATCTTGATCTAATATATTCCATGATTCAGACAAACGCCAATTCTTTTCCTTTGGATGAAGCAATTGAACCAGGAATCCAGGGCTTTGCACGACCATGACTAAGAATGATAACATCTGTTGCTGATGTTTTTCCATTCCTTGAAGGCGATCATTCAGGAGCACCAACTTGTTCTCAGCAGATTCCTGGTGTTGCCTGAGCTTGACCAACTCCTGGGTAAGCGAATTTTTATCAGATTTGAGATTCTCAACTTCTTTCCAAAGACCATGATGTGGTGCCTCTTGCGATGGTTCATCACAATTTTCACTCTGGGGCAATGCTTTTTGTTGATCTGCAATATGTGGATGTTTTCTTCTGCGTATATTCTTCAACAATTGCTGTTGACCCCTAACAAAGTTTTCATTGGCAAATTCCCAGCAATCCGTATCAATTTTCCTGAATCCCTGATAGATATTTCAGTTACCAATTAGTTACAGTGTAAAAGACTCCCCTCAACCTTAATAAATGACAAGATATAAAGGAACAAACAGATAGAGGCACCAAAAACGCACACCAATATAAACAAGCCAATACTCCTTAGATGTTGCAGCTTCTGTTATTTAAGATGTTTTTAATTTATCAGTCAACAAGGAGCCTGTTCCAAAGACTAGGTTGTTATGGAATAACTAGGCAAATTCAGAAATTAACAACTAGGTATAAAGTCAGTAATAAGGGAAGGTAACAGAAAATTTCTTCTAAGACTGTGCATTAATCTAATTCCCCAAATTGATAGCGTGTTTGGCTATCAATTGCAATGATCTAAATCTACATTCAACCTGCAAGATAGAAATTGATGTTTCTCTTCTTTATGCTTTAGAATGAGTGAACATTAGTTTGCATAAGCAAATAATAGATATCCACACATGTTTTTGATTCGCATGCAACCTTTGATACCGCAATCAAAGACTGGTTCAAGCTAAAATACAAGTGTGAATACATACTTTGAAGGCAACCAAATCCAAATTGAGTTTGCAGGACAAAAATAACTTGTATGAACAATATGAACACTATTCTAAGATATAAGGTCAAAAATAATCAAATAAAAGGAACAGTATGAACACTACTCTAAAATAATATCTAAGAGTAATGCAATTTATTTTGCATCTAGTTGCGTGAACAATCTCAAAAACTCCCTCAACAGAAAGGATTTTCAAGTGCATGCAAGAGTTTCTGCATCACAATCATAACCTAATTTTTTTAACACCACCAACAATTTCAGGCACTATTGAAATTGCAGTCAGTTTATGAATCACACAATCGGATGAAAACCGAATTATATACTACCAAATAATAAACTATTTATTTATCTTCAGATAACTATGAGAAACAAACAACTAAGAAACAGAATTGAGCCGAAGAAAGAGTGAAAGAGACTAACATAAATATTGAGTTGTCTAATAAAACTGGAGAAATTGCTGTGTTTGAAATAGGCAGGAAGTAGCGTGACGCAGAATTGAGTGGTGTCGGAGATGACGAAACTGTCATCGCCGTCGCTCCAACGGATAACGGAGTCCGTGTTTCCGTCTTCCACCATGTCGTAACATTTTTTCAGGAACGGAGGGACCGAACCGGAACCAGAGCCATTTTCGTTCGATTTCACCATCGCGAATACAACAAACCAGAGAAAAGATGAGTGAGAGAAGAGAACCGAAGAGACGAGTTCAAAGTTGAAAACTCCAAATGAAATGAAATGAAATTTCCATGCGGCTCCTTATGTACCGTCGCAGCACTTTCCAACCTTTTTCTTTTCTTGGGGTTTTCGAATCAGACCACACCTCAGATATTTTATATGAATACAAATTAAAAAATAATATTGGTATATCTTTTTCATCAAGTTTAGTCTTTTTTTTTTCTATTATTATAGTTTAATTTAATTCCAATATTTTAATTTATTTTGATTGGCTTCGGTTCAACTCTACTCGCTCTGACTGCATGTATGTCCATTGGATATACTTGCATAAGGAGCCATCCCTCTCATCCGAATGGAAAGGTCCAATTACATAAGTTTAAATTTGTAATGTGTCAGTCACCGAAATTATAAACAATAAATGCATTACAGATGAACTGTGCTCGAACTTTATGGACAAAATTTACATGTTGTACAATATATAGTTGGTTTTGTCTAATTAAATTTGAACCTTTATTTTTAAAATTTATTTTTTATTAAATGTTCTACATATTTTCAATGAGAAAATTTGAATTAAAAACCTACTTATAATACAATATGTAGGTATTGTTATGTCTAAATAAAGTTATTTTCAATATGGTTTAGTCAGAAAGTACATTATTTATCAATTTTTGTGTTAGATCAAGATTTTTTTAGCAGGATTTCATTCTTTTATGACTGACAAATGAAAACTTTTTTAATAAGTTTAGATTCAAAATCATTTAATACTAGATGTGTTATAAGTTAAATTTGATTTGTTGTCTCACAGTGTGCTTCAAGCTATTATTTTAACAATTTTTGTTTACTATGAGGAAGTTTTATCATTTTGAGTTCTACCTATATTTCTGGTTAAATTATACTGAATTATGTAAATTTTATGGATAAAAATATAACTTATCTTGTAAATGATTTATGATTTAGCTGAATAATAAAAAAATTAATTTTCTTTGCTTCTTAAGAAAAAGTCGGCCAATTATTTAATACTGGAGAACAAATTCATTAAAACAAAGAAGTGACAGCAGAAACAACTTAATGATATAGTAAATTTGTTCACCCAAACATCAAATTTAATTTTAGGTCACAAATATAACATTTGTTGTTGAATTCATTGATGACCAGCTTTAATGGTTTAATTCAATCAAGTCATTATAAAAAAAAGTTCAAACATTTAAATAATGAAATTGTTATTTTCTATTTTTATTTTTGTTTATGTTATGGTATTTTTTTATACCTTACCATTTGATTCATCAATTGAAATAATTAAAGGGCATAATATTTTTCTTCTTTTGAGAGTGATTGAATGTTTAAATAATTAATTGCCCGAATTTGTAAATAAAGAATGTTTACAACTTACTATTTCAAACAACTATTTTAACATCTTATATAATATTATATAAGTTAAGTTCCATACTGACATTTTTTAAAGTCGCTAGCTTCCGTCCTTTTAATAAAACCCACAAAAAAGTTAGTAATAAACAAAATTTAAAAGGAATGTGTCAAAAATATTGTATTGATCTGGCAAATTGTGCAGTATTCAGGTCGACAGGCAAGTCAAGTTCACATTATTTAGCTTTATTTTTCTGACAGACACATTATTCAGTTTACTGTTACGTTAATTTTTTATTTTTATTTTACCTCTAATAAGAACAGGAAAAGGTTAACGAAACATAGGTAAATGTAGACATGTTTTATTAGGTTATGCGTTGGGTTTGAGTACTAACAATATTAAAATTTATATCTTTATTTAACTTGCTGTTAGAGATAGTTTATGTATAATATCATAAGAGTTACTAAAGTTGTATTTGTGGCGTTGGAATTTATACCATTGACTCTGATGTTTTTAAGTCTAGTAAGCAAATGGTAGATGAGCATCAAATATCTCTTCACAGTATACCTCCTTCACTACTATTAATATTGATATTTTAATATTCATTTAAAAAAAATCATTTTTTATTGTTTTGTAGGGCAAATTATTTGCTTAATCAATTTTTTCTTTTATGAATTTTGAATGTAATTCTTTTGAATGATGTACTATGTTAACCTAAAATATGAAGTGATTTTAGGAAGCAGCATAACTGTTTCACCTTAGTTCAGCAAAATATGAACTGAAATTGACCTCCCTCCAGATTTGGAGATTGAACCATCATTCAAAGAGCTTCTTCTGGCAAAGATTTGTAGCAGTGTGCAACCACAAGTGAGTATCATACATATAGAAAAAAGGGATTTAGACTATAACCTAGAGCGACCAATTCATCTTCAGACGAGATATCATTCCACAAACAGCTTGATACAGGAGGAATAAGCAATATGCTGACAGCGGCATGTATGGAAGAACTAGCTACCCCATGAGCACTTTGGAAAAACATTAAGGGATGCCCTCAGACAGAGGAAAAGGAGAAAATGGATTTTCTCATGAACCTGAAGGGTCCAAATTCAATACCCCCTTGTATGCACGTAAAGTTTATGGGGTTCTGTAGAACCCATTGACAACCAATAAACCGTCTTGACTGATTATAAGTCCTATACAAACCTCTCTGCATGCTGGAGTAAAGTGAAATATTTGACCCTCCATGGAACATCGAATGGTTATGACCTTGTGCGTTCCCCTTTATTCCTAGAAATGATGAGGATATTTCTTTCATAAGATTATTGATCTAAGAACTATGAGTGAGAAGCTATCCGTGGAATCTAAACACCCAAATTTACCTTCTGAGTCTCTGATCCTTAAATTTGCAACCTCCAAGTTCACCAGAGAAATGAGGGATTCTTATATACCAAGATTTGGATATTTTATAGATCTGCTTAAGGTTAAGGACTAAGGATGAAAAATTGTTTAAATTATGCACTCAAGAACTACAGACAATTATGAAAGAATTAAAATTCCTTCATTTTTCAATTTTACTTTTCTTGACAACAATACAGAACAATCTAAATTTACCATAGCTTCTCGGCTCTGCTGAAAAGTATAAACAAATAGGAAGCCTGGTGAATGCTTTGTTGATCTCAACTCAAGTTGGAAAAATCTAAATCCATAAGCTAGCAAATTGATAGAATGTTAATTTTCTTCAGAAAAATCCTTCTATCTCATAGATTTTCGTAGAGAAAATTCATTATTCTTATTTTGCCAATTGATTCAGAAGAACTAGCAAGCAATTGCATAATCTAAATATTCAGTTTTTCTTAATTTTCATATTATATCCATGGAATATTTGATATTCATGTAACAAACTAATAAGGGAAAAGCATAAATAATTCATAAAAAATATACATGTAAAATGCATTAAAAAGGATACTTGAAGAATGTTATCCTCTGTCAGGCAGAAAAGATTGGTGTCTTTCAGCAATCTGCGCCTGGTAACAAAAATGGAAAAAAACAAGAAAATTCTTGGTCACGTTTATAGACACCAAGAAAGGATAAATAAGAAGTCAATAAACTTGATAATCAGATACTCAATAAGGCTACCCATGTACTTCCATCATAGATACAAAAGAAGTTGAAATGCATTTTGCTCTGTTCATAGTCTCAGTGCTCTCTAAAGAAAAATATGGAAGAGAAACAGAAAACATAATCTCTTAGAACTCCTTAGTAAATTGTAACTCAAAAAAAGTCCTAGCTTAAAAAATTCATGTTCTTGAATCCTAGTACTAATTTAGTTCCCTGTAATCTACAATGGCAGTATAAGGGCACAGAGAAAGACAATGGGCGCTGTCAAGACTCATCAATGTCATTCACAACTCAAATGCGCGTCTTAACCTTTTTGGTTAAATTGATTATGTAGGAAGTCAAATAGGTAATGAAATACATAAAAACAGCACCTTCCGCTGAACCCAACAAAAATTTGTAAAAGTCATTGAACACTCACAATGATGTTTAAGGTAGGCAATCAGTACTCAATTCAAAATGCTTGCATGAAATTGGACAATGTGTAATCAGAATCCCAATTCCCAAGCCATCTCTTAAGAAAGCTGAGAGCACACAGGCCTTATCTCAAAAGCAATTTTGATGGCATGACTTTCTATGGCATGGCAGCCAACTTCTTAACCCATTTTTTGCCTTGATTACAGTCTGTCCTTTTTACACTGATTTCCTGGCATTTTTAATCCACCTCAGTTTAGTGCTGCTTATGCAGCTATAATGTCAACATGATTGGTTTCCCCTTTCTAGACATAGTTGCTATTTCACCAGTAATCTCCACATGAACAAGACCCATTCCTAAAATGGTGAAATCGGCTATTATCCCTTACAATGATTTCCCTGCCAACAATCTTTGCCATAAATTTAATTGCAGTGTGGCAATCCAGGCACACCCGGATGTTCTTTATTACACGGATGGTAGTACCAGCAGTAGTGCTAATGATGCCAAATACTATCGCAAGTCTCTCACTGTGGGTGCGTAATAGCTCGCGTTTATGTTCCTCATCAACATCGTGGAGCACCTCCTTTGTGTCAAGGACATAACCTTCTTTCTCCATCTGTTCCAACAAAATATTCAACGCCTTATTTATTTTGTCATAATATGGATGTGATTCGTCTCCGGCCAGAAAAGTGTGTACTTTGTTTCCAACCTCAATCCAGCTGCATCCAGGAGTCTTCTTCAAGCCCTTTTTCCTCATGCGGATTCTCAATTTTGCAGCATCTCTCCATCTTTGGGCAGCTGAATAGATGTTTGACATCATAACATACGCCCCCATGTTCTCAGGGTCAACCAGAAGTATTTTGTCAACAACCTTTTCAGCCAATTCAATATTCTTATGAGACCTACAAGCAGCTAACAATGCTGACCACACACTTCCTGTAGGTTCCACTGCCATGTTAGAAATAAATTCATAGGCTTCCTCCAATCTTCCAGCTCTACCAAGAAGGTCCGCAACAGCAGCATAGTGCTCCAGGCCAGGAGCAATACCAAATTCCGATTGCATGCTGTTAAAATACTTCCATCCTTCATCCACCAACCCAGAATGATTACAGGCAGTTAACACACCCATAAATGACACATAACAGGGCTTCACTCCATCAACTAACATCATCTCAAACAAGGAAACTGCATCAAGGGCATGCCCGTGCATCGCACATCCCATAATGATGGCAGTCCAAGAAACCATGTCACGCATCTCTATTCTGTTAAAAATATACCTAGCCATCTTAATATTACCACATTTGGCATACATATCCACCAAAGAGCTAGCTATAAACTTGTTACCATCAAACCCAAGTCTAACTATATATCCATGAAGTTGCTTCCCCAAGTTCAAGGCTGTCAAGTGAGCACAAGCCGGTACAACACTCGAGAACGAAACCTGCATTGGCTTCACCTTCTCCGTCAACATTTGACGAAAGAACCCGAGACCCTGGTCAAATCTCCCATTCTGCACACAGCCAGCAATGATGGAGTTCCACGAAATGGCGTCTCGATTGGGCAAGAGGTAAAAGGCACGAACCGAGAGCTCCACATGAGTACATTTCGCGTACATATCAATCAAGCTACTTCCAATGAAAACATCCTTATCAAACCCGTGTCTAACGGCATAGCCGTGAATTTCCATTCCTTTGATAACATCCACATGCTCCGCAAAAATAGGAAGAACGCTAGACAAAGTAAAGGAATCAGGCCTCAAGTTTTGCCTCCCCATTTCCCTAACCATGTCCAACGCCTCGTTATACATCCCATTCTGCGCATTCCCAGCAATAACAGTGTTCCACGAAACAACATCCCTCACAGGCATACTGTCAAACACCTTTCTAACACAGTCTATTTTCACAGCAAAATTATTATTATTATGAGTATTAGTATTATTACAATTGTTATGGTATTGGAGCGTTTGGGAAAATTGGTCGAGCACGTGGTGGGCGGAAATGTGAGGGTGGAATTTGGAGTAGACGTTCATCAACGCGTTGGCGGTGTAGAGATCGAAGTGGAAGCCGAGGCGAATGGCGGAGGCGTGGAGCGACTGAGCCAGAGGAAAGTGTTTGAGAAGCGTGGAGGCTTTGAGGAGGGAAGGGAACACGTGGCGGTCGGGGGAGACGCCTGAAGCGCGCATGAGGTTGAAGGTGGCGAGGGAGTGGCGGAGGAGGCCGTGAGCGACGTAGCATTTGATGATGCAGGTCCAGGTGAGGGAGTGAGAGTGCGGCGTTGCTCTGGCCTTCACGATTTCCGCGTGGAGCTGTTTCCCGTGGCACGTTGAAACCACCGTGTTTGGGTTCCGGAGGATTCTTCTCGTCACACTTTGGGTGGAACTCATGGAAGGGTTCGGTTTTGCCAGGGAGTTTCCTCGGGTCTAAAAATAATAGTTATTTCTCATTAAAACTAGATCCATAATTGAAATAAATAGTTCAAATAATTCTACTTGCCATTAAATATAAAATAAATTACTTTGATCTTTGAATAAAAGACAAAAATAGTTTCATTAAAACTATTATTCATGTTATGAATGAAAGAAAAATGATTGTTTTGCACCATAGAAGAAGAAATTTCATATAGTTTTCACATGAGAATCTAATAGTATATAATAAAAGAAAATAAGATAAATAACAAAAAATAATAATAAATTGTATATTATTTTCATAAAAAAAATACAAATATTCATATAGATGAAAGAATGGTCAACAAAAATGACTAGTCTAACAAAGTCTAAATATAAATACTATACAAAATATTCTTTCACCATAAAAGCATATTCAATTACAAAGTGAGAAGGTTCACCCGTACTACAAGATATTCAAATAGCTGTGCATTTTTTTTTTAAATGTTGGGAACCACTAGTTATGATATTTCAAAATTTTAAAAAAATGAGATGGAACATACACAATATTCATATCTCATTTAAACATATGTATTTATTCTTACAATTATGTAATGTGCTATCTCCTAAGTCAAGAAGAATTAAATCGTGAGATGAAGCTATTTAAGCTAACACATTAGATGAACTCAAATTGAGATATGAGAAATACCATACAAAATTAAGAAGTGTGAGCTAAAAACAATAAATAATACAAAAATCAATCAATCTATAATAATACAAAGGGTTAATTCAGTACACATACATATATATGATCCTCATGTATCAATCAATCTATAATAAACACATAAAGGTAAACATCACACTTAAACAACAACAAAGGTAACATTAACAATGAATTAGGCTTAGACAAGTAAAAATCATTAAGAATAATATAAATAGATCATTATTACTCAAAGATATTTATTTATGATATAGCTAACTTATTACTACATTGACCACAATATTAGATTTTGATTTAAGGGTGGTGTGTCTTTGTATAGATACCGTATCGTGAGAGATCGGGACCTATCAAAGTAAACCAAACACCTTCAAATACTATGAGACTACTAAGAACATATCATGTGTTTTTAAAGATTTCAAGTAAGAGCAAGCAATATTGGTGCCATTAAACCCCTAAAAGCATGCACAACAAAATAACTTAATTTTCTTAAAAAGGACCGGAGGTGTGAAAGAAAAAGATAACAGAAAGTGAAAGAATGAAAAAAAGGGGAGAATTTAATTCCAATGGGTAAATAATGTGTTACAATTTTCTGTGATTCACATTAGTAGTTTACAGAGTCCAACTTATAGCAAATTCTGGGTCGCTGTAATAGGTCAACCAGAAGTCATGCATGGTGGTGGCTACGCTGGTTTCTTGAAATATTATGAAAAAGACAAAAACGTACTAGTTGGACCTAGTTTCAGCTTGGTTTAGTAAGGAAAATTTCACGATTTAAATTAATTTTATATTTTTCTTTTCAAATGTTCGAACACCACTGTTTTGTGTGTATGATTTCCGAAGCTTAATAAACGTAAGAGACACTTCTGAAAACCAAAAGTTGAAGCAAAAACTTTATGTTAGATTTGTTATATGTATTTGGAACAAATAAATGAGAGAACAGTAAAAAGTATGAATAAAATCAATCTATAAATTAATAACTAATTTGTTACGAAAATTTAATTGGTGATTATCCATATTCAGTGTCTCTTTTGATTAATTTATATTTCTTTTTAATATTGTTGATAATTTCTAATCGCTCAGTTACAATTCTTATCATAAATAGGCTATCCGTTTAAAAAGTCACACACCATTTCATTCTTTCTAAATTCTATTTTTTGTTTGTTATAAGTAATTCTATTTAATTTTCTCAAAAAAGTTATTTCATATTATCCTTATGTTAGTTTATTGTTCTTTCTAATCGTATTATTATTCATAATATGTAGTTGTAACATTGTTTTGTTAAAAAGTGAATATGAAATTTAGATGTAAAGATTGTTAAAACCCTATCGAATTTATTTATTTTTATCCATTGATACTTTAGTGTACTAAACTATGTCTTGAACAAATATCTCTAGGAGAGATAAAAGAGTTTAATAACAGATTATTCAATAAAAATCATTTAAAAATAGCTTTTTCTAATGAAAAATGAAAGATTTTATTTCCGTCACAAATAAAAATAGGTAAGAATGAAAAGTAATAAAAGTACGACTTTTCTTTCCAGAAATAGAAGAAGATTAAAATAAAATGGAAAATGGATTCTTCAACTCTTGAATTGGGAAAATGGAAATGGGAAAAGAAAAAGGTTTGACTAAGTTACAAATGTAATAAAATATATGTTATTCTTTATCCTTCGAATGTTTTTCTTTTTGCTACGAGGGGTTTTCTACAATTTAATATGGTCTAATTCTACTTATTATTTAATGTCCAAAGAGTTTTTGTTTTGTTTTTAACATAATAAGATTAAAATATGGGTTTTCCGATATAATTATCATCTTTAATAAACATGGAGGGTCTAACCACGCGAATTCCTTTGGTTTGGTACGGATTGAAGCAATATATGTTTGGTGAAACTAAAATAATATTCATGATTATAACATTATTTTATCATATTTTTTATGTTGTTATAATTGTCACAAGTTATAACTTTTATCTTGTTTTCTACATATTATTTTGTTATTATGTTTGAGTTGTTCTGTTCTGATGAATAACACAGGCATAATAAATAATATGAAAAAATATCTATTATGAATCACAATCCCTGATACAATGTTATTATGTATGTTTATTATATTGTTATGATATTCAAATATTTCAATTTTTTCAGTAATACGTTGATGAAGCTCTTATGGTAACTGTGAATTGTTTCAATTTTTTTATAGGTAAGAATTAAATATATACCAAGGAACTTTAATTAAACATGAGTATTATAATTTTCTTACTATGAATAAACTTTAGTCTACTGATGAACCGCTACGTGTTCAGTATGAAACATATTAACATTTTTGTCTTCTGTTCACATACACTTCATAAAGACTTTATGAATTTTTCCATTGTTACTATCCTTTTTCCTTTTTTTTTTTTTTTTTTTTTTTTTTTTTTTTTTTTTTTTTTTTTTTATATTTTTTTTTATTTTTTTTTTTTTTTTTTTTTTTTTTTTTTTTTTTTTTTTTTTTTTTTTTT